>Ga0209542_10000213_pt1 | contig 144426 bp, 147 predicted proteins | sample RifCSPhighO2_01_FD_184028 | JGI IMG/M metagenome (GOLD analysis project Ga0209542, IMG submission 184028) | Soil microbial communities from Rifle, Colorado - Rifle CSP2_plank highO2_0.1 (SPAdes) (version 2) | ecosystem: Environmental > Terrestrial > Deep subsurface > Rock core/Sediment ... | reverse complement strand
ATTTCTATTGGCCATTTGGAAAGGAGTTTTTGGTCTTTTACGATACCGTATTCCCTTCTCCATAGACTGGACCATTTCCAGTTTTCTGCCTTTACTAATAATGGGGACTGACCCCATTTCCAATCTGCGTGAGGGATTTTTATATGGTGATTTCCTGCTTGAACGCGCGTTCTTTCATAATGATATTGGTAATACTTTTAGGAACTATATGTTCATTACTAATATTACATTTGTTAAGAAAATCCAAAATTTTTTCCTTAGCACTATTTTCTTCTCCTTTTAATGACATAATCTCGACTTCTACCGCTCCGCCAAAATCAATTATATCTTCAACACATATCTCCATACTATCCAATGCGTAAACATATCTCGTTTTCTCTAATTCAAAGAAAGGTTTAAATTCGGTGGTGTCTAGTATTTCAGCGGCTTCTAAAAAATCATTGACCTCAACCTCGTGTTCTTCCCATGCATTATGATCACCATAATTAGTAATGGTCTTTGTGTTGATGGTGATATGTTCATTTTCTCCTTCCTTTTTTGATTTGCGCAGACGAAGACTATATGATCCGATTTTATTCATTTCTACATCCTCAACTTTGTTTGCGGTTTTTAGACAAAAGTAGATATCATGCACATAGAGCGAAGATACTTGCTTTACACCAATAGTATTAAGTACTTTTCTAAATTCGGTTGTATTATCAAGACGCGCACGAATTTCAACCTCTATATTTTTAGATTTTATTTGTTGCATAACATCATCGTAACAATTTTTTTAGTGTAATAAAAGAGGGGCGACCAATTTGATCGCCCTTTGCTTAGTTTCCAAGTGCCGCAATTATTATGTCGGCGCATTGGTTTGGAGAAAAACGTTGCGTATCAACGACGATGAATGGGATACCAAGTTCCAGCGCATTCTGATAGAAAGCCATGGTGATTTCCCGCTGCCGCTCGCTTCAAACCGCTTGGTAAAGTTATGTACTTGACAAGACTATGCTAGTTCTGTATGATGCTATCAAATTCACAATTAGGAGGTACAACATGGTTAACCAAAGCGCAAACCTTCCTGGTTTCGGGGCACTGGTAGCCCACATGACAGAAATTGCGCAGGCAGCTCTAAGGGGGAGTAAGGCAGTTACCAGGGGCACGATAACAATTGCAGGGGAAAGGTTGATTGAGGTTATTATCACGCACCCTAGTGAAAACAAGTGTCTAAGGGTGCACCTATCTACAAAAGGACAGGAAGTTGTCAGCAACACGTGGGGGGACCCATGGGAAGGAAGTCTGACCTCCCCAAAGCAACAGACTTTTGTCTGCAACATGTCGCCCGGGGCGCTTCATGAGCTCCTCAATTATATTTGTGGTGGTGAGCTGGAGAAGGCGGAGGCCGCTAAATCCCCAGTTCAAAAAATAGAGTTTCCGAAGATCACTATCGAAGAGCTCCCTTGGCTCTTGGAGCATATTTCTCGAAGCTCCGAAGAGTGATGTGCCTAGCAACCTCAAGCCCAACGCCCTGTTTCGCGACACGAAACAGGGCGTTCATACGTTTATGGCCGTTATTTACGGCAATTTTTCTGCTGACCGCAGTTATCTCAAATATCCAATCTTTTTTAACCAAAACACATGTTCCCATTCCCAGAGGGTTTTGGCCGCGAGAAACGCTTTAACATCACTATAATAATACGGAAATTCTTTGAGCTCCACATCACCCTCCATCTCTCCCCACTCGTGCTCGTCATCGGTACAGACATTCTCAGGTATGCGTTTGCTCCGTACTTTGGAGCGACCTCCTTTCTCGCGTAGAGTCGCCCGACATTTGAGGCACACCCGATGCTGGTTGATACGCAAAATCCACCGCGTCTCGATATTACGCGGGAGCTCAAGACTCTGCTTTAGCTCTTCCTCTTGCAGGGCGAGCACGTAGGCGGCTGTTTGGAGATTATATTCGCGATAAAATCCTGTGGAGGTTTTAATATCTAGCACTCCAAACTTGCCATCAATGGTAGCGAGCGCGTCCACCGTGCCCGCGTATCTATTTTTGAAAGACACGACCGATCGCTCGATAAATTCTGGATGAAAAAATATGCCGCGCGCATCGCTGAAATCCCGAAATACATTCACCGCCGGTTCTATTTCTTTCGGTAATGGGTAATGGTAATGGGGTCAGTCCCCATTCTTTTTTGGTCTTCCCGGTGCATGAAGTGTCTGTTCCAGTCCGAGTTTAGTTGATATTTTTTCAACCCAGGCAACATCGCCATAGGGTTTGCTTTTAATGACACTGTGGCGTATATCTTCTAATTCTGGTGCGGTTTGCGGTTCATTGATAAATTGAAGATACTCATCAGGAATTTCTATTGGCCATTTGGAAAGGAGTTTTTGGTCTTTGGGTGTGCCGTGTTCCCTTCTCCACAGACTGGACCATTTCCAGTTTTCTGCCTTTACTAATAATGGGGACTGACCCCATTATCCATTATATCCATTATCACTTTTAATGGATTCCTTCAATTCATTTTCGAGTTGAGAAAACTTTTTATCCATATATGAGAGAAACTTCCAGTAAAATATCACCAGTAAAAGTGCCATGGCAAATGAATTCCAGTTGGGTTGGTCTTGGAAAAATAATAAAAGTAACACAATAACTATCCAAAGCCCATTCCAGAAGAGCGCGGATTACTTGTTTTGGTTTAAGTGAGGGAAATTTCGGCATTACACAAATACCTCAATGGGAGCTATAACAACGCCCTTTTCTTCTTTTGGAATTTCCTGTTTCTTGCTTTGCATAACTTCAAGATATAAACTTGCCGCCTCTTGAACATTTTGTAATGCTTTTTCAAATGTGTCGCCTTCGGAAATACAACCCGGCAATGATGGGATAGTATTTGTCGTCTTAGCGTCTTTTAAAGAGGTTTTTTATATGAATTTTTGTTTCGCTAATCTTAATTATTCTAGTCATAATTTTTGATTTCCATTTCATCCATTTCTCTTATGGACAACATGCTAAAAAGCAAAAATCATTGGAACGTTCTACGGATAATTTCTTTTAGGGAAGATGAGATAGCAGATTTCTCTTCAATTTCTTTTTTTAGATTTTCAACGTCCTCACTATTTAACTCGCCAATCAATTCTGGGTGGACATCAGTGTCGTACTGTGAATTATGGAGCGACGCCGCTTGTTCATGAAAATTGTCTGTTGAAAGAATTACGAAACAAAAGATTGTACTGTCATCTATCGGCCGTTTTATATGTTTATTTTCACTATTCTTATCTAATCTTTGCAATTCTTTAGTTTGATCTCTATTAAGTATCCGCGCAGCATATATAATATCCTCCGTTTGCCCTAGATAGACATAATAATTTTCGTTGTATCTAAAAATGCTTCCAAATTTTATCATGGCCTATCAGTTAAATACTCCTAAAACAAACTCTATTTCTTCTTTACTTACATGACAGTCTGGATCTTCAGTCGCAAGTGTGTAAGGTATGCTCTCTAGCTCTTTTGTCTTGCTCCAAGCGGCCTCCTCGTGAGATTTATCCTCAATAAACTTGCCAGTTTTACCAGCGAACCTATCACAAACACTCTTTAACACCTTAAGTTCGCTTGGTGTGAAGTACTTTTCGTCTTTACTTGTAAACTCTCTTGTAGGAACTACTCTTTTTTGATTCGAACCATCTCTAGTTTTGATAGAAAATGAATCCGCAAGAATCGCATTGTCTGTATCATCTTCTACTGCGTCTACTAAATTAAGAATTGTGGAAGGAATTGGCCCATGCTCTAGACGAACATAGTTGTCAAAGGTGATAGGCGAAGCATAGTTTTTTACATGGGTAAAATCAACAAAGTAAAATAGCTTCATCAACTTCACTTTCCCCAACAATCTTGGATCAGTAAAAGTAGCGAAGTAAAGAATCATTGCCTTAAGTTTTGGTATTGGTATTCTCATGAGTTCTTCTTACTACCATAATTATACAGGATTTGTCAAAAGGTAGATACAAGGCAAATATCCTGCGCATGTGAATAAACAAAACTCTCACATCCTACCCCTCAACTCACTATTATTTGTACCCTCGGCAGGATTTGAACCCGCACCTTCCTCATTAGAACAGAGGCATCCTATCCATTAGACTACGAGGGCATGGTGGGATAGGCGGAATTTGAATCCGCTCTGCCAGCGCCACAAGCTGGAGTGCTACCAATTACACTACTATCCCCATGGTTGGTCTGGAGGAACACACCAAGTCTCCTCATATGGAACCTCAAAGGGCAACCTTTGGAGCAGTATATACCGCCCTATCAGCATATGAAGTAATTTTGCTGAAACGCCCGGATTCCGGGGTGCGATTTTCCGGACTGTCAGACCAAACAAAAAAGCCACCAAAAACAACTGCGAGAATGTGCAGTCAATCGGTGGCTATCTATGTCTTTTTGAGAATTTCATTTCTTTTCTTTTTTTATTGTTTTACCAATTGTGAATCCTGTGAAAATGGTACTGATTGATTTTGGGGTAATTCTTTTTTGCTCAATTCAAGTTCTTCCTGCAACGCCTCTACAATCAATTTCTACAACTCCTCTTTTGATATTGTTTTCATACCGTGGTACGCCAATATACATCTTGACGTTGGAGGGACGGCACACCGTCACAAAAACGGTTATTCCCTCATCGTTCCGCCCGGTTTTTGACACCGGACGCTTGGCAGCGAGCCTTTCTGCTCTTCAGCGTCAAGAGGTTCATAGTAGCAAACTGATTGCAGTAGTCAATCACACTGGCAGATTTTGTTTATTACTCTTTTTTTAATCCACATCACAATAATCAATGATTGTGCCTGTTTGGATAAATATTTTCCGTGAATCACTATCCTTTATATCTTTAGCATTGTATTCCTTTAGAATATTTTTTGCTCGCGCCACAGCCATCTTTGCATTGTCTTGTGTAATGCTCTCCATTTCTTCCATAAGCCCATTTTCTGTCCCCCACTTTCTCATTTCTCTGACAAAGCACTCTTCGGGTGATTCATAGAAAGCAATGTACCAAGCAATTCCAGCTCCACATACAAAAATAAATACGGAGATAATAAACGGCTTTTTGTAATTTCTTATAGTGTTTTTATTTTTCGAATCAACCCAAACATATTCTAACTTTTTATCTTGCTTGTCATTCAAACTGTTTTTTTGCTTTCTGTCTGATAATACATCCCTCCACCAAAGAAGGAATATGGCTACACATATTGCCAAGATTATAGCTGATTTAGCAACCCACGATAATGACCAAAACATGTGAAGAAAATCTATCAAAATTCGAGTGACCAAACTCATTTGAATATTTTAAAATCCTACTATTTTAAGCGGCCAAGCAAGCGGTTCGGTAAACGGTAGCACAACTTGTTTTAGTGTGTTTGTTAAAACAGATTGCGATCCAAGATCTTTACAATTTCCATTTGCTTCACGACGTGATTTGATTGTCCGCTGTGTTGGTGATTCAAACGTCCACATAATATAGCCAAGACCATATTCCCCTGCATCATCACGGTACAACACCTGTGGTGCCATGTCGCCAGTAGTTAATGCCTGCCCAGTACAATCAGAGTTTGTGTATTGGATGCTTTTACCAGGAAGATTCATAACTGCTGTCATGTTCGCTGGATTTTGATGACTTGCTACTAATACACCAATATCAGGTAAATAGGTTTGATAATTCATATCACTGGATCCTGTTGCATCTAACAGTATCCCCAAATCTTGACTATCAGCATCAAACAAATGCAACTCCATTCCATCTTTTCCATTCACCCCCAGATCACCTTTTTCTCCCTTTTCGCCAGGATCTCCTTTATCGCCTTTGATATGCCAACTTAATAAGGTATCCTTCTTACGACATTCATCTCGCATATAGTCATCTCCAACAAGATACATAGCGCCATTTCTCCGCACGCACACAGTAATGTTTTCCGAATCATTTGCAGAAACAAAATACCATCCTGTAATAAGTATAGCAATTGACACAATAAAAATTATACCTCTGCTAGCAATTACCCTGGTCATAACATTACGTTAGCTGATAACTTTTAATATGGAATATGAGGTCAGTCCCCATACTTTTTGTGTAGGTGTACCTAATTTGTACTTAGCGAAATTTTCTTCGAAAACTTGTTGCGGAAGCCGGAATTGCACCGGCGCCTTCAGGTTATGAGCCTGACGAGGTACTGCTCCTCCATCCCGCGCTTTTAATATAGCACAATAACACAGAACTACAAGCACAACGGCATAAAATAGCGATATTGTAAAGATATCAAAGAGACGGTATACTCGTCGTATGAATCAAAAACGTTTTGCGATAACCCTTCTCATGCTTGGCGATATCACGGCACTCTATGCGGCGCTTGGTATAACATTACTCGTTCGCTATGGCACCAATCTTACAGAACCATGGGAAATTCATCGTGTTCCGTTTGCGATTGTCTTTTTTATTTGGATCATGCTTTTTTTTATCGCCGGGCTCTATGAACAAGAAGCGTGGAACGCAAACCGTATTATAAAAGAAAGAATTCTTCGCACTATTGCGGCGGCGAGTGTCGTTGCTGTCCTGTTGTTTTATCTCATACCAGCATTTGTTATCACGCCAAAAACAAACCTCCTCACACAGATTATGCTTTCTATCGGGCTCATTGTGGGCTGGCGGATGCTCGCAAGCGTGCTTATTCGAAACACATCAAAAACACATGTGCTATTTTTCGGTTTATCTGACGAGAGTATATCGCTTGGGCGCAAGCTTATAGAACATCCGCACTTGGGATTCTCTGTTATTGCGCTCGTGCACACGGAAAATACCCCCTTGCCATTCCCATCAACCGGCGACATGCCCATCATATCGCTTAATGAAAACCTACTTGAATTTATAAAAGAAAAAAAGGTGTCCCTTGCAATCGTATCTGCAGAACTGCATTCAAATATGGAATTAGTCCGCATACTTTACAGCGTGCTTCTCTCGGGTGTGCGGTTTATGGATTTTCCCACCTACTACGAAAACCTAACGGGAAAAATTCCCATTTCTCGCATATCGGAAGTGTGGTTTCTTGAAAACTTGGCGGGCTCCCGCAAACGTGTTTATGAATTTTCGAAACGCTTATTTGATATAGTGCTCGCGCTTTTAGCTGGTGGTATAACAATAATTTTATTTCCATTCATTGTGCTTGGTATCATTCTTTCTACCCCGCGCGATGTATGGCATGTACGGGAAAAGCGGGCGCGTCCAGGCGACGGTATTATTTTTTTTCGGCAACAGCGCATAGGTAAAAACGGGAAACCTTTTTATTTCATAAAATTCAGAAGCCAACTCTTGGGAGCAGAACATATGGGAAATACCAAAGAAATGAAAGATGATCCGCGACAATACGCTTTTGGCACATTCCTTCGAACTTTTTATCTAGACGAACTTCCGCAGATGTGGAATGTATTAAAAGGTGAAATGTCTCTCATAGGCCCGCGGCCTGAACGACCGAAGTACGTGGCGCAACTTGCTGAATCAATTCCATTTTATAGCATACGACTTTTGGTGCCACCTGGCATTACCGGCTGGGCGCAAATCAACATGAAAAATGACGCGTCCGTGGAAGACGCGCCTGAAAAACTTCAATATGATCTTTATTACATTAAAAACCGTTCGCTCGTGCTTGATTTAAATATAGCGCTTAAAACAATTTGGGTAATACTTTCCCGGGAAGGAAGATAATAAGGAAAATCATTATTCTTTACCTATTCAACCAGCGCAACACCGGCTTTTTCTGCAATCTGTCAGATCCATTTTTCATGTTTGCCCAGCTAATGAACTACCAAAGAATACTCTTGTTTGAGATCCTACACACTTTTTACAAGATTATCAATGGAAACCGAAAGCATTTGGACTGGATAACGGGATAACGGGGTCATGCAATAACGTTGAATAACGGGGTCAGGGACGCTTTTTGGGACGCCAAGGATCACGGATCGTTGATTCGAGATTGAATCTGTCAATGATGCGGCTTGTCCATTGTTTTCTGCCATAGGGTTTGCCTCTGTTTACACTATAGCGAAGTTCTTCCAGTTCGTCATCTTGTTCCGGTTCGTTTACATAGGAAATGTAGTCATCGGGAATATCGGTAGACCATCTGGAAAGGAGTTTCTTTTGTTCTGGAGAGCCGTGTTCCCTTCTCCACAAGCTGGACCACTTCCAGTTTTCTGCTCGTTTGACCAGTTTTGCGCGTAAAGCGTTGCGTTCCACGTACTTGCAGAGTTGGATGAAATATTCGTTTGATTGAACAGGAAATGATTTATACCTTCCCTGATAGAGATGCCCCGATCCAATCGTTTTATGCGCTACATGCCATCGGCGCGTATGGGTAAGCGTGAGCCATCCCATGAATTTCTGCATGTCGTTGTCTTTCTTCGGATATATCACTAGATGCCAATGGTTGGGCATTATGCAATACGAAAGGATACGCATATTCACGTGTTCTTTTGTTTCGGCAAGGGTTGTTTCAAAAAGACGGTAATCTTTATTGGTATCAAATATCCGCATCCGCCCGTTGGCGCGATTTATGATATGGTACACGATTCCTCCTACGTCGGTGCGTTGAGTGCGGGGCATATAAACATGATATCATGAGAGAGAATCGCGTCAATAAGCGTCCCTGACCCCGTTTCCCGTTTCCGTGCTGAAACGCTCCTAGGTTTTCTCTGCCAGCCATTTGGGAGTGAACTGGATCCCACTTTGAAGACGGTAAGGAAATTAACAGACGTACCCGCTCAAAAACTCTGTATCTCGATGGAAACTATGAAAGTTCTGGAGAGAGATGCAGAGTTTTTGTTTTCTGGAGTTGTCTACAGGTTTGTAAGATTTTGCTGGACTTAGCTGTCCAGTCCGGCATTGTTGTGTTGTATGAGTAGGATACGCCATTTATTCGGAAGCGGAATCCATAAGCTTTTGGGAATACTTATTAAGCTCGATTCTCGGATTAATCGCCTTCAAATCTTTAATGAGTCTGCCTAGCGTTTTTTCAGGAAAGATGGTAATACGAAGCTCAATCCATTTCGTGTCGCCGTTCTTATCCGTATAGAAAACATACAGCGAGCGAAATTGGCTTTTGGCGACCTTAAATGTTGGCTGGTCGTTTATTTCTGTAATCGAATTGATATCTATTGTTCTGCGAGAAAAAAACAGCCATACATACTTCAGTGTGTTGCCAGATATAGATGCGTAAGAATATACGGTCATAAGCAGAATACCGAATCCAACAAATACAAACCAAGCAACAAGACCAATAATCACCTTCAAAAGTGGCAGTGTTGGATTTTTATTCCAATAGAAAGTAACGGCATTGAATATGGCAATTATCGCAAAAATTGTAATAGTTCCCTTCCAATCTGTAGTGTACTTTTTCATACGTTGTATGAATTAACGATATTATTGCTTACCCAAATTATTATTGTACTCGTTAATTGCACCCAACGACGATGTAAATCCTGGATCGCTCAAATCGGCTCCCGGAGTATTCGCATAGTTAATAACTGCTTGCGAAACTTGGTTGATGCCTGTATTCCCAGCGTTAAAGCCACCGCTCGATTGTTGAGATTGAGATTGATAGGAATTAATAAACCCTTGTGTTACATTCTGGATATTTTTAAAGTACACATCAGTGCTAAGCCCGAACATCGCTTCCCATGCGTATCTTGCTCCGTGTGCTCCGGTAAAGTAATTGCCTCCGAAAATCCTGGATGCTTGTGGTCCAGAAACACCGGGCAATCCTTTTACGAAACCAGCCGTGAGACCAGTTACTGTTCCTTCTGCCAGCGCACTTACAGCGTTATCTGCTGTAATTCCTTCTCCAAAATAGTTAGAAGCGAAAGAATAACCAATCGACGCAATTGTTGCCGGGATCGCTCCGTAAACTGCGGCAGCTCCTACGGTCGCGCCTTTGCCGAAACTACTTGCATAAGTTTTTAAACTGAATGGTGTTCCTTTCTGATAGTCTGAGTATGCTTGTAACGCTACATTCGATACTCCTCCATACAATGCACCGAGTGCCACCGCCTGCGGAACAAATTCTCCATTCGGATCTCGTTTAATTATTGGGTTGTTTTCTGCGTAGCTGTATGAGTTTAATGCCTGCGGATTTTGTAAAAACTTTTCCGGATTGCCTCGTGAGGCTGGATCTTGTGAAATCCATCTCCCATCTGTTGGATTTTGATATCTAACACCTGCGTAATTCAACCCCGTACTGTCATCATGTTCATATCCGGTGAATTTTCTTTTTTCGTTGAAGTTCGCTGCTTGATTATTAACCCTCAAGCTCCCATAAGGATAATAGTCCGCTGTCTGCACCAGCTCTCCATTGCTGTCTGTGATAGCGTGTGTTCCTCCTAAGTGGTCTTGGTGAATGTAGGCTATGGTGGTGGTTGAGGATCCTCCCCCTCCACCTGTAGTGTAATACACTTTGACTCGAAGGTAATCAACGAAGAGGTTATCTACAGACGGATTCTTGTCAAGACGCAGGCGGAAGGTGCCATTGGCAAACTCGGTGTCTGTCCATGATCTGCCCCAGGTGTCTGATGAGCCTCCTACGGTGTAATCGGTGTCGGTGGTGCCGTCTACGGTCGCGGTTTTAACGGATGTCCAGCTTGTTCCATCGTTCCAGGAGAGTGAGAAGTCTACAAGGATGGTGTCAGCAGAGGCTCCTTCTGCCATTTCGGTAACCACTTCGATGCCGTCAATGGTGGCTCCACTTGGTATACCGAAGGAGTAGTCGGAGAGTTGGGCGTCATCCGAGTTGTCGCAGGTGGCGCTGCAGGCGGCATCAGAGTTGTTGGAGGTATTGATGCGGGTGGTGGTCATATTGCCCCAGCCGGTGTTGACTTCTACGGTGCCGGTTGTTTTGAAACCGGTGTCTCCGGGTGTGCCTCCACCTCCTCCGCTTGTATGCTCGACCGTGGCAACCAGCATGCCGTTAGCGAATATGTGCTTGGTGGTAGTGGCTCCTTGGATGGAGTAGAGCTTGTTTGCGTAGGTGGTGGTTGCGGTTACGCCTTCTTTGAGGTACACACGAGTACCCGTGTGATCATAGCCGAATTGTGATGTTTGAGCTGTGGTGGTTGCTTTGGTGAGTTGACCCTTGTAGTCATAGCGGTAGTTCCATGTGCCATTAGAGAGGAGGTTGCCGGAACGAGAATAGGTTTGCGTGGCTCCGTTTATATCCGTAGCCGCGTGCGGGTTTGCATAGTTTGTTTCCGCGTATGTATAACTGCCGACATCGCTTTTGTTTGTGATGTTGCCAATGCTGTTGTAGCTGTATGTTTGCTTGTAGTTGCTTTGAGTGGTGGTAGCAAGCGTGGTAGACGCGCTTAGAAGACGGTAGAGGTCATCATATGTATAGGCAATGGTCTTTTGCGTGTCCGTTTCCGAGAGGTCAACGATTTTAGTTATGTTGCCCACTGCATCGTAGGTGTATGTAAAGTTTTGGATGCCGTTGGTTGTGGTGGATGCCACGCTTTCGGCAAGCTTAAAAGTACTTGTTGCCATACTCCATGCGCCCTCTCTACCATCATCATCGGAGAAGCGGATACGCCAGTAATAGATGGTGCTGGAAGCAAGCGCGGATCCTGCATAACTAATATCAGGACTCCTATTACCCTGCGTGGTAGTAGCCATGGTAGATGTTCCCGAATCCCAATACGCATGCGCCCAAGCGCCAATGGAACTGGTTGAAACTTGGATACGGTAATAGGGTGCGAGGTCGCCACTATCGGGGTCGTTGTAAATGGCGGAGAATTCGGGAGTGGGGTCGGATATATCGGTGGGGTTTATCTGACTCTCGGTAGTAAGTGTTGTGGGAAATGTTGGTGCGCGATTTGTAAACCACTCAACCGTTAAGACTGGCTCGTTACCGCCGCCGGCATCAGCAGTATCAAAGTTGCACCTTATTATTGTTTCAGGGTTAAGCGTCGGCGCTACAACATCGAAATCGGCATCTAATCGCAGAGCCATACGGGTCGGCTCTGCGTCTCCCGCATCTTTGATCCAGGAGAGGCCAGCAGAGTTAAGAACAAATTGTTCATCTACATTCCGCTCACCAACGGACATACCGGATATAGGAAGCCGTGTAGCTATTTCGGTGGTCTGAATGGCATCATAGTCACCCGCGACAAGCCCACTATCAGTGCCGTCTACCAGAGCGCTGGATTCGTCGAGGACACATTCATGCCCACCCTCTGGGTCGCCCACTAACCGCGCCGTCAGCTGCAAATCGCCGTATGTTACTGCGGCACCAGATGTTATGACGTCGTCTGTTTCAAAAACCACTATGCCTCGTGACAATATCCAGCCAGGGGGAAACGTTCCTACATGAACTTGAAAAGTTGTCATATCATCAAATGCCCTATCACCTGCCTGATTCACAGCTCCAGAAAATGTGGAGTCTGCGGCATCAGTAAAGCCATCCACGCTTCCAGATTCGGCATTCGCATCGGGAGAGAAGGTATCGGTATCGTCGGCATAGACGGGATAGACCGTGTCCTTGGTAAAGAAAGAAGCGGGAACTGTTTTACACAACGCATAGGTATTACCATGTTTTTCAATTTCTACATCAATGGATTGTTTCTTTTCCGTTTCTTCGTTTGAATCCCACATAAAGAAGGGGTATGTGCTAATGCCGCGACGGGTATCTTCCACATGCACTTGCAAGCTGTCTTTGGTGCGCAGTTTATGTGCTTTATCCCATTCGTTTCCGTTTTGCTTTATCTTTACGTCTTTATCGTATGACATTTCAAAACAATACGTTGTATCCTCCGTAAGAGGTTCGTCGAAGCGAAGCAATTGCTGACGCGCGGGAAGCACACCATCTCGTGTAGTATACAATAAATCTGCATCGGGAAATGCACCCGCGTATTCAACATAAGAAATCCATCCAATGTTGAGCAGTGATTCTTCTTTTTGGATGCCCACCACATCAACTGCGTCAATTGCGCGTGTAGTCTTCGTAAGCGGTGGCTCATTCAAGTCGGTTTTGTTTTTGTAATCCCAATGAGAGTTTGCGGTGAATGTTGCATCCCCCGTGGAAGTTTTTGGAAACGTAACACTAAACGGCGCTTTGTCCATTTCAAATTGCGTTCCCGTATCTCGAAGATGGAGATTCTGGTCTTGCCATGCGCCGGACGCGTCTTTGTAATGGATTACTTTCGGGTGGATTTCTGAAATAGATGTACTGCCGGTATTAAAAGTCTTGGAGTTCCATGTTCGCTTCTCTCTGATTTCAGGCAAGCCATCTGTTATTGGCGGCACCATAGCTATTTCGGGCGCTTTTTCATGCTCAACCGACACGTCTTCTGCAGGAGTTTCTTCCGTAACAGTTTCTTCCTCATCAACAATATCATCTTCTACTGTTTCTTCAGGTGATGTTGGTTCCTCCGCCTCTTCATCTGTTGCTGGTTCTTCTGCGGGCGCTTCTTCGGGAGCAGTGGTATCTTCAGGATCAATATCAATTATATCTTCCTCTTCGGTTGGTGTTTCATTCGGAGCAATTACCGGTTCTTCTTCGATTGGTTCCTGAAATAGTTCGGGTGCCGTTGTTGCTGAACTTGGCGCCGCATCACGCACCTGTGGACGCAAATCGTATTCGGGCACTTCTACCAGATAGCCGATGTCTTCATTCAAGCCCGCGCCACCCGCGCCCGAAAATTCGGTCTTTAACTGCCGCAGGCGGTATAGTTCTGATCTATCATAGGAACGTGTTGTTTGGGCGCCGTTATGATATGCCATGAGTGTTACTTGTTCCGTTGGCGCGTAATCAAAATCAGATATTACGGTGGTATATCCCGCATCAGCGGGTTCGCTGCGCGAAACGACTTCCAATAATCCTGCAGTGTTATAAGTATATGCCACTTTAGAACTGTCGGGGTATAAGATATATGCCTGATTCCCTTGGCGATCGTAATTAAAACCGGTGGCATAGTCTATGCTATTGATTGTTACGGTCGAAGTAGCTATTCCCCCCAGCGCATTATACCGGTAATTTGTTACCGCGTCCGTTGAGGTAGCCGAGCACAAGAAGCCCGCGCCATTCGGACAGCCATCATATCCGTATTCGATTTCCGTACCCGCTGATCCTGTATAGTTTTCTGTGAGAACACGGTTTGTGTCATCGTACGTAAAATCAACTTCCTTGCTGTCAGGATCGGTTTGAGTTGAGAGATTACCCACATCGTCATAGGTGTAGGTCCATGTGCCATACGTGGCGTCTCCGGTGTCATGCAAGTCCTGGGCGGTTAATCGTCTTCCTAAACCATCATATGTGAAATTGCGGACGTTAGCCGCCGGATCCGTTATTTTGGTAAGATTGCCGAGATAATTATATTCGTATGAGGTGGTGGTGGCAGAACCTTCAGTATATTCAGCTACCTGCTCAAGGCGGCCATAGGCATCTTTGGTTAATCTTTTTGTATTCGATTCAGCATCCGTAACAGTTGTTTTCCAATCATCGTACGCATACGACGTTACCCCAACGGCATTGCTGATAGTGCTCGGCCGTTGCAGAGCATCATAGGCATATGTGATAAAAAGCGCGGATGAAGTAGTAGCAGTCGCCTTCGATGGACCGGAACCAAAATAGGGCAGTGATTCTATGTTTAAGAGACCGCGGTTGTTGTAGGTGTAATCATGTACCGAGTATGTATTTGTATCTTCCGCCTCCTTACGTTCCTGTACAATGCGCCCAAAACCGTCAAAATATTTATACACAAGAAATGATGTTGAGCCGTCAAGATTATGTGTTTCTTGTACGCTGGGAGGTTGGGCGTCGGTGTATATGTAAGTCGTTTTACTTACACGTGTGGTTGGTGTAGCAAGATCCGGTTGTTTTTCTTCGGTTGTGCGATCAAGCCCATCAAAGGTTGTCTCAAAAATGAACCCGTTGGGATTGGTGATGCGCTTTGGTTTGCCATTGGTATAATCGTAGGCATACCCGGTAACTTGGCTTATGGGATTTGTGGAAGTAGCCGCGTATAGATTACGCGCGTCATAGGTAAAAGTTGTCTCATGACCAAGACCATCCGTTTCTTCTGTTACAAGACCATACGTGTTATATGCGCGTGTGGTAGAGGCATACGTTGAACTGGTTTTCCAACGTTCTCGTTTTGTTTCGTTACCTTTGTCCACACTGCCGTTTGCGAGGTCGTCATAGTAGAATTTTGTTTCTTTTACTTTTACCGCACTTTGGTCTGTTACTGTTTCTACTGACGGGCGCGCCATAATATACGGCGTGGAACTTGCCGCGTAGGATATGCTCGAGGTAAATTTGTCCGTGCTCGTATCTGTAAATGTGCCATCATCATTACCACTTACTTTTCCGTACTCAACTTTCTCAGTGAGATTTCCCGTTGAATTGCTATAGGTGTATTCTTCCGCTTTTTCCGCATGATCCAAATCGCCATCGTAAGAAAAACTTGTTGTGCGGGTAAGTTTTACAAAATCACGCTTATAGCCTAAATCGTAGTTTTCCCATTTGTTGATGGTTTTTGCATAGAGATTACTGGGACCATCATATTGTTCTATACGATACGGCTTGCCAATCTTTGAAATATCATCAGAATACTCACCTTTGGCAGAATCGGTGTCATTGCCCTGCTGGAAATATGTTTTTGTTACATTGCCTGCCGCATCCGTTACGGTGGTAGTGCCAAAACCGGCAAACTTGCGATCTCGCGCAAAACCATAATAGAAATCACCACCACGATAATTATATGTCATATTGGAAGTTGTTGCAGAAAGACCATCATGTTCTTCAATGTTCTCTACCGTGTAGACAACAAAGGGCACGTGGGGGTTAAGTAATGTACCGCCACTGGTATATTGCTGGGCAGGTTTGTAACTTATGACTGTATGCCCTCCTTCGCTGTGGGTTATTTTTGTGAGAAGATCCGCTTTTTTACCGTTGGTCAAATGAATTCGTATGAAATCATTGGAACGGAGGAGGTCTGCAATCCCATCGCCATTTACATCTTCAATACGAGTGCCTTGATTGACACCATTACTATCAACAAATCCAATGGGGATACTCCACTGGGTATCTTGCGTCCAACCTGTGCCATCACCGCGATTGAGATACACTTTCTGCACCGTGCTTCCACCAGAACCTTGATCGTCAGACCGAACAAAATCTACCAAGTTATCGCCATTCACATCAACAAGCCGTACACCCAATGCTTCACCAGTGGATTCTTCAAATGCTTCCGGTACTACCCATTTTGTATCTTCTTCCCACGATTTCCTGCCCGTGTTGAGAAAAACGCTATTTGCTTGGGCATCATCATCAGATGCACGGATCAAATCGGATAATCCGTCTCCGTTGATATCCAGCAAACGTACGGCCAAATCTTTGGTTGTCGATCCTATAAACGCAATTGGTACGGTCCACCCTGTGTCTTGAGACCACCCGTGCCCCGTATTGATATACACAGCAGAAGATGTGGCAGAGTACACCAGATCGGGTAACCCGTCGCCATTTACTTCGCCGATGCGGAGACCGGAATCAGCTTGAGACGAGTTTACAAAATTTTTAGGCGGAGCCCACGTCGCATTTAGCGTCCAGCCGGAATAGTCACCGTTGTTTATGTATGCTTTGGTAGAACTTCCTTGGCCATATAAAATATCAGCAAAACCATCGCCATTTACATCAATGAATCGGGTGCCGCAGTCTCGAACATCTCCCGCCGCGTATATGGAAGATATGCACGGGATGCTAGAGGTGCTTTGCGGGCTGTCTGACCAATTATACCAGCCTGTATTGTCACCCTTATTGATATATAACTTAGCTGGATTAGTGCCGCGTTTCTCCACCATGTCGGCAAGACCATCTCCGTTAACATCCGCGATTGTAACACCATGATCTGTTGTTAAATTAAACTGCGGAACACCGGAAGCTTCCCATGTAGTATTACGCGTCCAACTATTGTCGTTACTTTGATAGTTGAAATTTACCGCAGGGAGCGTTACCACAACACCAGCTTCATCCTTGCCCGACTCAGTAATGGTATCAAGCATGGAACGGACATCATTATCTCCCGTAGTATAGCCGAGTGCGTATGTACGCACCCAGGAGCCATCGATGGCGACTTGTATTTCATTGATGCGATAGGCAGAAACTGACCAAAATCCAAATTCGGACGATGAAGCGATGTCATTTCTTGGTTCATGGTAAAACTCTACCGTAAACGGACCCGCTGTGTTGTTGTACCCGGTGTATGTGGAGGTTGCAATGTATACTTGGCCGCGATCTTTGAAATATGAATAAGAAATATAGTTATCGTTTGTATCCCGCACCTCATCAAGATACCATCGGTATACTTTATATCCGTTGTCGGGGTCATCCATCCGTGTGGATGTTGCGGCGCCAAATGTATATACGGTGCCATTTTTATCAGTTACCGTCCAACCAGATGTAGAAGTAGACATTTCATATTTGCGAAAACTCCCATTTTCTACCTTTGCGCCGTATTGCGTGCTTGTGGTAGATGCCAATTCACCATCGAGGGATGAGTAAAAATAAGTCCTGCTGTATAGAGTTTCTACTCCCTCACGATTAATACGTTCAATGTAGGGCACGGAAACAGACCAGCCGTAACCGAACGAACTTTGTTGATCTGCTGAGTTGCTTGAATAGGAAAGACTTATCGTTGGTTGTAAACCATTTCTCCCGGCTGGAATTGCTATAGGATAGGAATATGAAAAATCGCCGTAAAATTCACCCGTTCCTGCGGAGATGCGGCGAGAATTAGATATTTTTTCATCTTCTTGATAAAAATCGCCTCCTTGTTGGCTACTAGCGGCATAGGCAGAAGTCACTATCCCTAAAACAGTAACTGCAACAAAAAAGAAGACTGCAATATACCTTCCCCATTTCCTGAATGCACAAGCGTTAATCGCAACTAAAAGATGATGTAATGAATATGCTTTTATAGCCATATATGTGTTTCTTGGTAATGGTTTCACCATACCTCACCACGCTCGCCGTGTTCAATGTAGGTTATACACAGACATCTGGAACGTTCCGAATACGTCGTCAAGCTTGTCAAAATCCATGTCCCCTACCTTACTTATGATTGTGCTTCTTGATAGGTAAGCCCACATATTCAACATCTTCGGAATCAAGACGGCGATATGGTTTTTCATTTTGATACTCTTCCTCAATGTGCGCAATAAGCCCCGGCAAACGGCCCAGAATGAAAAAAGGTTTGCCAAGCCGCCAACCAAACCCGAGTTCTGACATCACAGCAGCCACCGCCCCATCGATATTCAGCGGAATGCCATTGCCGCTCGCGCGCTTGAGTTCCCGTTCTATTGCGCGAGCCCGCATTATATATGTTTGAGGTAATTTTAGTTCCCGCGCCTTTTCAAAAAGAGCGTGCGTCCGCGGATCTTCGGTTTTGTACACCTTGTGGCCAAATCCAGGCAAGTGTTCCTTGTTTTTGAGCGCTTGAGCGACAATACCGCGCGGCGTTTCTTTCGACTGCAAATACCGGGCGGCTCCCTCTATTGCGCCTCCATGAAAATCTCCCATCGCGAGAACTCCCGCGGCGATCGCCGCGTTTGCAGAATTTCCCGTTGAGGCAACGCTTCTGGCAACAAAAGCGGAGGGCACTTCAATACCATGCTCAATCAGGGATACAAAAACGGCATCCAGCATTTTTGTCTCGTTTTTTTTGGGAAATCGCCCTTGCAATGCGAGAAAAATAGCTTCTACAAAACTCGCTTTCCCGATGAGATCAACCAAACGAACACCCCGCATATACAGCTCTCCATCTTTTTGTACACTAATTGCCGTTCTCCATTTCATGATGCTATCTTGCCACGGAGCTTTTTTTTGAGCAATAGAGGAATATCTTCAAGAGTGTTTGCAATGAAAACACCAGCTTGCCGGAGAGCTTCCACTTTTGATTCATACCCCCCGCGGCCCTTCATAACTATGGCGCCGGCATGGCCAAGCACCGTACCTGGCGGAAGCAGAGCGGTAAATTTTCCTGCCACGATAGCTATAATCGGTTTTTTTAATTTTTCTTTTTGCACGAATTCTGCAAGTTGTTCTTCATAGGTGCCACCCACTTCCCCAAAAACAACAATAGCGCGCGTTTCCGAATCCTTTTCAAAAAGTTTTACGATATCAACAAAGTCCGATCCGACAATTTGATCTCCTCCAATACCAAGGACTGTGCTCTGGCCAAGTCCAAACCGGTTCAATATAACCGCAATTTCCGCGGTCATGCCTCCACTCTTTGAAATTACGCCAATCGGTCCCGGATGAAACAAATGCGTGGGATCTTCACCGCCAATACTGCCGATTTTTCCTTCCCCCGGAGAAATAATACCAACAGACGATGGGCCAATAATTCTAATTCCCCGCTTTCTGGCTAATGCCAAAAGTTCTGCGGAATCACGAACCGGAACATGTTCGGTCAAGATAGTAAGAAGAGGAATTTTTTGCCGAATTGCTTCAAGCGCCGCATTTTTTACCGCCGGCGCGGGCGCTACAATAAGCGATGCGTTAATAGAAGGATGCCGATGGATTGCCTCTTTCACGGTGTTGTAAACCGGCACACCATCCGCGTTTTGGCCTCCCTTACCGGGCGTCACGCCAGCCAAAACTTTTGTACCGCACGCGCGCATGCCTTCGAGCGCCCGCAATCCTTCTTTTCCGGTAATTCCCTGTATAAGAGCTCTGGTCTTTTTAGTAACAAGAATAGACATGCTTATTTTTTGTATGCCAAATCTACCATAATTTTTGCGGATTCGGACATTGAGAGATCCCTCCCGAAAACATGGAAGTTATATCCTTCTTCTGCTGCAATCTCTTTGAGCATGGCGGCCGCTTCGCGAAAGCGCGGACCATCTCTTCGAATTACAAACGGATAACGCGGCTTTGGCTTTATTTCACGCAAGCCGTCCAAAAAACCCCGCATGGTCTCGTATATATCGGTAAAGTTTGCCGTACCGCCTATCACCCAGCAGCCTTTCAAATTTTTTTGCGCGAGAACCTTTTTTGTCAGATCCATAACAATTTCGGCGGGAGGGTTACCCGAATACTCCGCGTAATTTGCGGGTCTTCCTCCATAGGATATAAGACTGTCTATGTTGAGAAGCGAAGCGCCGCCACCCGAGGCAAGAATGGCGATATCTCCTTTCAGGTCAAAAAATCGCCGCTCATTCGGCTTTACTTTCTCATCATCCAAAATTATTTTTGCGTCCCCTGCAACAAATCGTTTTGCGGATGTCTTTAAAATGGGGTTGATTTCGGCCAGTAACGCGTATTCATTTAAAAATAACTGACAGAGGCGTGAAATAAAGATAGTTAACGGCGCTATATCCCCCGCCGGAAAGCCGCTTTTGCGAAGCGCGTTCCGAAAGCGCAAGTTGCGGGACGATTCCTGAAGCGTAAGGTCAACAGGAAATATTGCCGCTTCCGCCATGCCAGACCCTCCACGCGGCGAAAGCATGAGAACCGGCCCGCGAGAAACGGTATCATAGCTAAACGAAGCATAATATTCATCCGCCGATTGAATGCATTCTTCTACCAGCACGCTTGCGACATTCTCACCCCGAAGATTGCCGCCCAACAAAGCGCGTATCTGTTTTTTTGCCGCGCTTGCCGTGGAAGCAAAAAGAATTCCGCCGGCTTTTTTTCGGCCGCCAAAAAGAACTTGCGCCTTGATTACATACGGCCCGGGAAAAAAAATTTTATCCGCAGCGCCATTTGCCATCATGCGCCGCGGCGTGGGAATGCGGTAGGCATCAAACAATTCCTTTCCTTGAAATTCATAGAGGTTCATAGAAATATATGAAAACAAAAATCATTCATCCAAATCTTCGCGCGATATTTTTGAAATAATGCTTTTATAGTATGCAACCATCTCTGTAATTGCCATTTCATATGACGTAAACGCCATATTCTTGATTTCCGCTTTAAGCCGGCTTGCGTCACAACTGTATTCATTGCCGTACCCCGGCTGTTCTATTTCAATCTCCAAATCGCTGTTTGCCACTTGTTTTACCATTTGCGCGAGTTCCACAAGCTCAATGGGTTTTCCAAAACCGGCATTGTAAAACTTTACACTTGGCTGATTGATGATAAAATATTCTATTATGCCTACCAAGTCCGGCGCGTACAGATAATCAAATTTTACATTCTGATGCATGACAATGGGCAAACCAAACAATGAACGGCATATGGCATTCGAAATAAAACGAACCGAATAATCCTCATACGTTCCGAACACCCCAAAACAACGCAGATTGAGTATGTGTTCGTGCTCACGAATATATTCCGATGCGGCATATTTTGCTCTGCCATACTCATCAAGAGGCTGAACTTTGCCAAAATCTTCTTCTCGCACCATACTAATTGCCCCCTGTTTTCCATATTCCGCTCCGGAACCGAGAAAAATCATACGACCAAATAGATTGCTGTTTTCTGCTAAATTCAAAAACATCCGGCGATTCGTTTCATATACTCCCGTAAGCGCGCCCTGATTGCGCTTACCTCCCACATTCGCCGCGTGAATGACAATGTCAAATTTTCCCGCCTGTAAAAATGTTCTCACAGCATCCAAATCTAAAATATCCAGCTCCCGATGCGACGGCGCTGTGATAGTATATTTCTTGCCTAGTAATTCGATAATATGTTTTCCAATAAAACCGGAACCGCCGGTAAGTAATATGTTCATAGCGCACGCATTAAAATTCTTCGGGTAATTCCGCAACCATTTGCCGTTTTAATTCTTCACGATCCAAAAACGGATACATGTCTTCATACGGCCGGGCAACCAGCCTGCCATCGGGCAGCTTGTCGGACATGGTGCGCGGCGCCAATATCTGCCACTCGGGCATCATCACGTCACAAATCACCGGTCCTGGGCAATCAAGGGCTTCCGTAATTTTTTCTTCAATGCCTTCAACTGAATCGATCCGTATCCCGCGTATACCATACGTATCGGCAATTTTGAGCGCATCGGGACACCACAAACCGGTTGCCGGGCTTTCACCCATAAAACGCTTATCCATAAAATTACTTTGCATAAGCCGCATAAGCAAGTAGCCGTTGTTGTTAAATATAAAGATTTTAAGGGGCAAGTTGTTTTGTTTCACCGTCGCGAGCTCTTGAAGGTTCATTTGCAAACTCCCGTCTCCTGTGATAACGATTATCCGTTTCCGATCACGCGCCATGCACGCGCCAATCCCCGCGGCCCAATATCCCATGGTGGAAATTCCACCGGTTGTTAAAAATCTCTGGCCGGTTTTTATTTTCCAAGTCTGGCAGGCAACATGAAAACAAGATCCCGTATCAACCAAAACCCAATCATCGTTCGTGGCAACCGCAGAAAGCCGGTCGGTAAAATAATATGAGCTTACCGGCTTCTCCTCCTTATACGAAGGCAGTACCACCGGATACGCCCGCTTCCACCCGTTGCACACGGCTATCCATTTTTCCCAATCGGGCATTTTTGCGTGTTCGCCTTCTTTCAGCGCCGCTTGGAAAAAATTCTTTGTGGTGCTATGTATGACAACCGCAATTTTTTCCAGTCCCGGTTTATCCAATTCCTTCTGGTCTATATCCACCAATATCTTTTTTGCATTTCTTCCGAAATCTTTCGCGTCATGCCCAATCAAAGACGTGCCCAAGCGGCATCCTACGGACAAAATTAGATCAGCGTTTTGAACCGCAAAATTTGCCGATCGCTCTCCATAGGTGCCGGGCCGACCCACATACAACGGGTGGTCGCTATGTATAAGGTCTATTGCCAGACGCGCGGTAAGAACCGGCATGCGAAATTTTTCCACAAATTCCCTAAAACCCTCTACCGCGCTGCCAAGCCGCACTCCCTGCCCCGCAAGAAGAATGGGCCGCTTTGCCTGAAGCAATAGCCGCATAGTTTCCTGTACTTCCGCATGAATATCCTTTGGCGACTCTTGAACCGCATATTCCGTAAATTCCCGCAGGGGACCGTCCGGAACAGCCATTCCTTGGATATTCAGCGGTACATCCAGCCACACAGGACCCGGCCTTCCGGTTGTGCTAAGATAATACGCTTTTTGCAAATAATACAAAATATTCTTTGGGTCATCGATGGTAATAAAAAATTTAACTACTTTTTCCGCCAATTGCCCAATGTTAATGCCTTGCACGCCGAACTGCCGAATGCCCGTTTTTTCTTGATACTCGACAAATGATAAATTCGTTTGTCCTGATATCACTATCATGGGAGAAGAATCAACCCAACCTCCCACAACTCCATTCAACACGTTTACACCGGCAGGTCCGGCGGTAACCAAAGCAACCGCGGGTGTATTTTTCAGCCGGCCATAGGCTTCGGCCGCCATGCCGGCCGCCTGCTCATGGTGCGTAAAAATAGGCGTAAAATTCTTATTCCTATAAACCGCGTCATCCAAAAACATCGCCTGGCCGCCAACTACCATAAACACGTTCCGTATTCCTTTTTCTTCAAAAAATTTAAAGATGTAATCCGCAACTATCATACGTTTTGAGTTTGCCTTTTTGCCAATTCCACGGCAACATCAACAATAATATCTTCTTGGCCCGCGACTACATTCCGTCTGCCCAATTCCATAAAAATATCCCGGGGATCTACCCCAAATTCTTCGGCCGCCCGTTTTACATGCGGCGCGAAACCGGAAAACACGCCAGCCAAACCGCTTACGATGCTTACCGGATCTATTCCCTGCGGTTTTGTCATAATCGGCTTCAGCACTTTTTCGCCCGCGTCTAAAAGCTTATACAATTCCACACCGGCGTCTATCCCATTTTTTTGCAACAGCGCAACCACCGCTTCAAGCTGGCAATTACCCGCGCCCGCGCCAAAACCGCGCGTGGTGCCGTCAATAATTGTTGCGCCCGACTCAAGGGCAACAAACGAATTTGCCACCGCCATGCTTAAATTATTATGAGCATGAAAACCGACCGGAATTTGTAAATGGCGAACAAGGTATTCAACCGTTTGCCTCACCATATCTACGGTAGAGGAACCAGCTGAATCCATAAGAATCACCGCGCGCGCGCCGTAACTTTGCATTTTTTTCGCTTCCTCAAGCAACCGCTCTTTGGGTGCCCGGTGATACATCATGAGCACGCCAATAGCTTCTTTCCCCCTGCCCGTCACATATTCAATGTACTGCTGTGTTACATCGGCTTCGGTGCAATGCACACCCACGCAAACCAAATCAACTCCGGCATCCAAAGCGGGAGCAAGATCGTCTTTTATGGTGCCAAAGCCGGGAAGCATAAAAGCCCCGAGTTTTGTCTCATGAAGAGCCGCGCGCGCTGCTGATATCATCTCCAAATCTGAATGCAGAGAACGGCCAACTTGCAACGTGGAAGCGCCAAGGCCGTTGCCATGTCCTACAATAACCGCATACACGCCGGATCCGTCAATCATTTTGCAATACTCTGTAATCGTCTCAATGCTAATCTGATGCCGCACCACATGAGATCCGTCTCGCAATGTCGAATCGAAAAAAATTGGTTTATTCATATTTTTTTCTCGCGTATTCTTCGGCAACCCGAACTGCCGCAGAAGTAATAATATCTAAATTTCCGGAATACGCGGGCAAATAATCTCCCTGGCCCTCGACTTCTACCATGATAGTCAGGCGGCCATTCTCATAGGTTGGCTCCAAAGCAAGCGTATATCCCGGCACATATTTTTTTATATGAGCGGCAACCTCCGCAACCTTTCTTATAATTTCTTCCAGCTTGGGATTAGTAATTTCGGCATACATGGTATTATGCATGCGAATGGGAGGTTCCGCGGGATTTAAAATGATGAGCGCTTTTGCGCGAGGCACCCCTGAATAATATTCAATAGCATCTTTTGTTGTCTGCGTGTATTCATCAATGTTTGCGCGCGTGCCGGAACCGGCCGATTTGGAAGAAATTGCCGCAACAAGTTCTATATATTCTATTTCAGGATGAATTTCCATGAGCGCCTTTGCCAAAGGCGCTATTGCCTGGCCGCCGCACGTAACCATGTTGATATTTTCGGAATGCAAGCCATCTTCAAGATCAATAACAGGAACGCACATTTTGCCGAATCGGGAAGGAGTTAAATCAATTACAAACTTGCCCAATTTCTTTAAGATGGGCGCGTGTATGGCGTGCGCTTTTGCTGATGTTGTATCAAAAACAATTTCGCAGATATCCGGCTCATCAAGAATGGCCTGGATTGAATTAACAGACGTTCTGATGCCTATTTCTTTCGCTTTCTGGATCCCTTTTGATTCCGGATCGCGCCCCGTAAATATACTGCATGCCAGCAATTCTGACCGCCGCACCTTAAACAACAGGTCCATACCGATATTGCCTGTTCCAATAATGCCACATTGTATCTTTTTTCGGTTCATGCCATGCAATACTATGAAAGACAAACAAGCACTTCTTTCACCAAAAGAGTACCATTTTTTACCTCAATTGGCAAATTCTTGTATCCGTCCGCCACATATGGCACTCTGCTACTGGTAATGTAGCTATCATAAAACGAAGGGGAGAAATTTGTCCAAGCGCATATATGCATGTGAACTTATGCAACTTCTATTACTTTGAATTACGAAACACATGTATTCCTCTCATCTGATGACCTCCCATCGATTTACATACGTAAGCACAATATAACGTCTTGCGATGACTAAATTGGGTCATCGCAAGACGTTACACATCTTGTTTAACTCATTATCAATTCGTGTGGTGGTCATCAGATGATGGCGTGTTTCGTAATTCATGGTATTAGAAAAACTACTCTGCGCCAAGAACGCAGGGCGTGAAGGTAATCCCTCAGCTACGCTCGGAATGATTTTCTCTTCTAAGAGAAATCAAAAATTTATTTTTTCCTCGATCACATACTTGGGGCGCTGTTTTACCTCATCAAATATAATACTGATTGATTCGCCTAAAAAGGATAAGGCGGTAGTCTGAAGCACCAAAATACACGCGGCGGCAGCCGACACAAGGGCGGCAAACCATGAAATAGTTTTAAGATACGCAAGCATAAGCAATGCGGCAATCACAAAAGGTAAAAGAACGACGAGCCACACCGCAACACGCGTTATAAACGCAAAGGGAGCTTCTGAGAATGAAAAAATAAATTTTTTCGCCCACCAAAAATTCTTGGAAAAACTTGAGTTTGAAGTTGCGCCGCGCCTGCGCTCTTTGCGCTCATAGGGAATGCCGGTATGCCGAAACCCCAGCCACGCGCGCATACCGCGCACCAGCCGCACCCGCTCCGGCATGGCATTAAACGCAGTGACTACCTTACGGTCCAAGAGAGAGAAATCTCCCGCGTCAAACGGAATATCAAGATAAGAAAGCTTATGAAACGATCGGTAAAATAATTTCCGGAAAAATCGGGATAGTAGTGTTCCTGTCAAACGCGCCCGCACGCCGTATACCACGTCATACCCCTCCTGCCACTTTTTTACAAATTCGGCAATAATCTCGGGTGAGTCTTGTAAATCAGCTTCCATCCAAATCACCGCCTCCCCCGATGCATATTCCGTTCCGGCTGATATGCCATGCTGAGAAATACCATAATTCCTCGCAAATAGAATCACCTTTACACAATTGTCTTTTTGCGCCAATTCCCGCAAGATGCCGCGTGTGTTATCATGGCTGTTATTGTCAACAAATATGAATTCATATTGCGGAGTAATTTCCTGAAACGCTTTTGAAAGCCGCGCGTATAATTCCAGAATGTTTGATTCCTCGTTGTAACATGGGATGACGACAGATAATTTTTTCTCGACAAGATAGGGCATTATGAATATTTTTTCAGAAACTTCCTAAACACTTCTTCCATATAATCCAACTGCCCTTTCGTAAGCCCTTGATGGCACCCCACCACAAACCCGCCGCGCATGACATGTTCCGTTGCCGGATACTCCTGTACCGCTTTCCGGTGCATAATGGTCCGAAACGCGGGTTGACGGAGAATGTTTCCGGTAAAAACAGGGCGGGTCTGAATTTCATTTTTTTCCAGATAGGAAGCAATTTCCTGCCGCGAAAATGGAGCGCCATCATGGATCGTAAGCGGAAACGCGAGCCAATTTGTCGAAACGCCCGGCGTAGTTTCGGGAAGCACAAAAAATTTCTGATACTGGTCAAAAAATGAATAAAGCCGCTTAAAATTTTTACCGCGCGTCTCCGTAAACTTCGGCAGGCGGCCAAGCTGTACAAGCCCGAATGCCGCGCTTAATTCAAGCGGCAAAAAATTATATCCCATTTCACTGAACACAAACTTTGCGTCATACGGAACGCCGTCCACGTTTGTTTGGAACCGTTTTACTAAATTCTCTGACGCTTTTGATTCACCCAAAAGAGACGATGCCCGCCCCCATCCGCGTAATACCTGCGCGCGGCCAGCCATGTGCTTGTCATGCACCATTATCATACCGCCGCCGCCCGCGCCGTTAATAATATGCGAGCCGTAAAAACTTGTGGTGGTAATATCGGAGTATTTTCCCGTTGGCTTCCCGCCTATAGTAGCGCCCAATGTGTCACAAGAATCTTCCACAAGAATCAGCTTGTGGGCATCCGCAATCCGCCGCAAACGCATAAGATCGGGGACATTTCCAAGAAGCGAGGGCACCATGAGCGCCCGTGTTTTTTTTGTAATAGCTTTTTCCACTTGGTCTATATCCAAAAGATACGTGCCCGGCACAACGTCCACAAAGACGGGCATCAGGCGTTTTTGGACAAGCGGTCCCACTACCGTGCTAAACGTAAGAAGCGGCGTTATGACTTCGGACCATTCCGGCAAATTCATCAATTCCACGGCAAGCATGTTCGCTGATGAACCGGAGTTGACCATAATGCCATACTTTTTGCCGAACAAGCGCGCAATGCGCCGCTCAAACTCCGCAGTATGAGCTCCCACGGCCGTATTACCGCGAAGCACCTCAATAACCGCGTTTATTTCTTTTTTGCCATGAACTGATTGTGCGTAAGGTATTCGCATGTGCTGATTTTAATATTTTTAAAATTTATAAAATAATTTTACGCGTGACGATCATTAAGAATTTCCCGAATAATATATTTGGGCCGTTGTTTTACTTCTTCGAATACGCGCCCCAGGTATTCTCCCAAAATCGCAAGAATAAAAAATTGCACACTGCCCAAACACAGCATAACGACAATGATCGTTAGAAACCCGCGCGGGGCCGGAAAAAATATCGCAAGCGCGGGAAACGCCACTATGGCAATAAGAGACAGTACCATGGCGATTAACGCAATATTGGAAATAAGCGCGAGCGGCGCGTATGAGAACGAGATAATACCCTTTTTTGCCGCATAAAAATATTTGCCAAAATTCTGCGTAGTCCGGCCTCCCTTGCGTTCTTCCCGCACATATTCTATGCCAGTTTGGCGAAAGCCCGCCCATGCGCGAAGCCCCCGCAAAAAACGGTCACGCTCGGGAAATGTATTCAATATATTAACAACTTTCCTGTCAATAAGGCAAAAATCTCCCGCGTACAGAGGCATGCGAATATAGGAATACCGGTTGAATAATTTATAGAACGTATTGTAAGCCCAGCCAAGCAAAAGCCCCACTTTCCGCTTGCTCCGCACGCCATATACCACATCATATCCTTCCTGCCATTTTTTTACAAATTCTAAAATGAGATCGGGCGGGTCTTGAATATCGCCATCTATCCATACCACCGCGTCCCCTGATGCGTATTCCGTACCCGCGGTATAAGAAGTATCGGAATTGCCGAAGTTCCGAGACATTAGAATAGCAGATACAGTATGATCCTTTTGGCAAAGTTGTTTATACAAAGCTTCTGAGTTATCCGTGCTCGCGTTATCAACATAAATTATTTCTCGTTCCGGCGTTATGCGCTCCAGCACCTTCGTAAGGCGTTCGTGCATTACCAGAATATTCTCCGCTTCATTATAACACGGGATGACAACTGATATGCGTTTATTTGTAAGATGGCTGTTCATGGATATAATGCGTGATATTTCTTAAACCATCGGATGGTTTTCAGTAACCCGTCTTCCAGCGTGTGCGAGGGACGCCAACCCAACAGCCGTTTCGCTTTTGATATATCATAGGTATGCTTCTGCGGGGAATCCCACGGACGCCCTTCAAGCAATCCCCACTGAAGCGGAACGGAAACCTTTGTACAATGCTGAATCGCAGAAACAACTTCTTGAATTGAGTATTCTTTACCCAAGCCGATGTTAAATATCTCGCCCGGCGCAATATCGCGCCGAACCGCCAATTCGAACGCATCGAGCGCATCTTCGATGAAAAGAAAATCTTTTCGCGGTTTTGGGGAAGAAAGCTTAAGAGGAACGACGCGCAATTGCGCTAAAATAGACGCGGGTACCAAACGCCGCGCTTCCTCGTACGGGCCATATATGAGAGTCGGCCGCATGATCACAATAGGCATCTTGTAACAACGTGCATAGTACTGTGCGAAAAAACTCTGTGATGCCTTTGACGCACCATATGCATTTGACGGACACAACGGGGAATTCTCGCTGATATAAAGTTCGTCCGGATTATATTCCGCAAAACTTCCTATGTTTACAATACGCCGCACTGTTCCCGTGTGATGGAGCGCCTCTAAAAGATTTACTGTTCCCAAAACATTCGACGCCGCCATTTGCTCGGCTTCTTCCTGCTTAAGAAAAAGACCATGCGCGGCGGCATGATACACAACGTCAGGCCGCACATTCCGCACAACACGCTTCACCGCGCGCGCGTCCGCGAGATCCGCCTTGTGCACGGCTAAACGCCCCAAAACCCCCTTAAGACGCCACATGTCAGACTTTGGCCGGACCATACAATATACGTCGGCCTTTTTTGCCACAAGCCGATGTACTAAATTAGCGCCAACAAATCCTGTTGCTCCTGTTACTAAAATTTTAGTCATATTTCAGATTTCATTTTTTCCCAAAAAAATCTTTGTACCATGCTATCGTTTTTCCAAGGCCTTCATCCAACGTAAAACGCGGCTGCCACCCGAGCATCTCGCGCGCCTTTGCGGCTGAAAGATATTGGTGAGGAATCTCATGCACTGCGGTTGCAAGAATTTGCGGCTGTAAATTACTGCCCATGGCGGCCAATATTTTTTGCGTCAATTCCAATACGGTAACTTGATTTTCATTGCTAAAATTAAACGCGTGCCCATGAATACGCTCATCATCCATATTTTCAGCAAGCGCAAGATACGCATGCGCGGCATCTTCAATATAAAAATAATCGCGGATCATGGAGCCATCCGAACGCAACACCGGCGGCGTTCCCTGCAGTACGGAACGAATCGTGCCCGGCACAATGCGGTTGAAATTCAGATCCCCCCCGCCATAAAAATTACCGCACCGTGTTATCGCCACCGGTAATTTGTAAGTATTGAAATAGGTATGCGCAATCAAATCAGCCGCGCTTTTTGAAACATCATACGGGTGGTTGCCCCGCAAAGACGCTTCTTCACTGTACGGCAATTCCGCATGGATGCCATAAGCTTTGTCGGATGAAGCAGTAATAACTTTGCGTACGAGCGGACTATGGCGCGCGGCCTCCAGCACATTCCATGTGCCTTTTATATTTGACTCAAACGTAGACAAAGGGTTTCGATTCGCAATTTCTACGATAGTTTGCGCGCCTAAGTGAAACACGGTGTCAATTTCATATTCTCCCAGCGCGCGTTCAAGGGTTGTGTAATCTTCAAGTCCTCCGCGCACCATATTTACTTTACTGATATATCCGGAATGATATAGGTTTGACTTGGGAACAATGTCGCGAACAAGCACTGTTACGTTTGCTTCCGCGTCTACCAAAAACTTAACGAGCCACGAACCCAAAAGCCCCGTGGCACCTGTTACAAATATATTTTTATGTTTCCAATATACCGGATTCATGCGAAATTATTGTACGATAATTTATCCATTTTCGCAAGTGCGCTAACCCATATGACGCCGCAATAAACATAAACGGACTTACACTTAAACGATACCGCGCGTTTGCGTTCGGACCCGCGGCAACCAACATGGTGATGAATACAATACCAATACATGTATATAACGTGCGTTTGCCCGCGATTGGCAACACTCTGCCAGCTACTACCGCTCCAAGCATGCCTAACGTAATCAAACTCCAAAACATAACTCCCACCGCCAAAAGAACCGCGGCGCGCATATGCTCCGAGAAAAACACAATAACACCACGAATGTTGCCAGTAAGAATCAAACTGCCGATATCTGGCTGTTCCCCCACAAGCGCCATACGACGGGCAATATCACGCAAGCCATCAGATACAAAAAAGGGAGCCGATTTTACCACATGGAACCACGCGTATCCGAATGGGTCTTTCCGCAAATATTCAAACGCGACTTCCCGCATGTACGGCGCGTTACGCAACGTGCCTTGGTCGCTTTGATAGGGATTTATTTCATACAGGCGCCTGCGAAATACTTCAAGCGCTTCGCTGTGCGTACCGCCATGGGTATATGCATAATACAGCGGTGCATTATACATGTACCATTGTATAGTAGCTACTGCCGTAAGATCCCATGTGTCAAAAAGAATTTTATTACGAAGCATCCACGGAAACACAATCAAAAAAGCCGTTGCCCCAAGCGCGACAGCGCGTAAAATTGTCTGCCGCCATGTCCATAAGGAATTTTTCCACACAAGCATTATACCCATAAACACCGCTGGAAACACAATGGCATTCGGTCGAATGTAAACCAAAAGTCCCAACAAAAACCCGACAACGACCATTTCCCACCACGCGCTTTTGTGCGCACGAAGAAACAAGTATACACACAGAAGCGTAAAAAAAATAAAAAAAGTCTCCGTAAGAATAGTGGTCGCATAAAAAATTGAAATAGGATCAAGCACATATATCCACGCGGCAATAAAACCAATCTTCGGCGCAATAAATGCTCCTATGCGAAAAATAAGCACTGCGGAAAATCCCGCCAACACCGCCTGCAATACTATCACACTTGGTAAACCGCCACCGAGAAAAAAAATAAACGCGAGTAGCAACGGATACCCGGGCATCAAATAACTTTGCGGATCCGATTCGCCAGGGGAAGCAAACCTGCCTTCTTCCAATAGCACATGCGCGGTACCGATGTATCCGCCAGAATCAGCGCCAATGTTTGGGTACATATGGGTGGCTGAAGAAAAAAGAAATCCGGATGACGAAGAAGCAAGAGAGAACAACAATAGAAACGCCCCCACGCGCAAAAGAACTGCCGCAGAAAATAATATTGTTTCCATTTTGTGCTTTTGAAAAAATATGAAAAGATTCTTCATACTCATTAAACGTTACAACAAAAAAGGCGGTTTTTCAATCTGTGTTTGGCGACCTGACCGCCCATTGGCAGTCGGGTCGCCTGCTCCTTACATAGGTAATAAAAAACGGAACCGCGAGTGGTTCCGTGCTACGTTTTATTTAGTAGCCTGACTGCACTATCTCATGACCAAGATCGTCATACAATACTGCCAATCCGGTGGTTTGTCTATGAAGATCTACCTGAGCAAGAGCTTTGTCCAAAGTATCAAAAACAACCTCAGACTTCTCCCATTTTTCATTACTCGCAACAACAAGCCAGTTCCATTCCGGAGCAACGTATAGACCATCATTCCAGATTCCACCTTGCCTCATAGTTTCCCGCCGCAGAAAGAACGCTCGCAAATATTCCTCTACATATTTTTTGTGATGACCAAGCGTGTTTTGAGGCACTTGCGTTATCGGGAAAAATTGACCATGTGTCGGCTCCCCTTCAACAGTGCACAGAAAGAAATGCGCTATCTGTTGGTTCGGCACCCATCCGGTTTCCGGTCGGGTGTTAAATGTACGGATAAGTTCAGCCTTCTTGATAAGAAGTCCGGTCTCTTTCTTTAAAACCCGACCACACCACTCCAGATATGACTCACCACGCAATAAGTACCCGCCCGGCAAATGATACCCGCGATAAAAAACGTCATCGCGGTGCCACATCAGAACGTGCCGCACACCGTTAATTTCTTTTACCACCGCCTGTTCAGAAGGCACAAATGGCAAAATCGGGAAAAAAGCTTCAAACACGTCCTTTCCTGTTCTCTCAAACCCCACTTGTTGTAGCATTGCAATCAGATGCTCTTGCTGCTCAGGCAACAATTTTGTAACTGCCGGTTGCAAATCCCACCGTGGATGTTTCACTTTTCACCTCCTGTGTTTTGTTTCATTGCTTCCAAATCATACACTTCCGGCCCCACCCCAAATCTCGTCGTACCAACGAAATGCCGTGGGTAGGATGATATTCCGGTGCGATTCCACAAGATCAAGTTTAGATACTTCATCTCGAGAAAAAAACCGGCCACGGGGATTAGTTGGATCACCGTATAAATGGGTGGTAAAGATGCAAAGAAGATACGGACCACGCGGCGGATCATGCGCAATCAGCGGATAGCCTATCGGCGGGACATATTGGGTATGCTCAAGCACCACATGCTTCCCGAACTTCTTCGCTACCCGCACAAAAACATCTTCCCAGTGTTCATAGGGCTCCACACCACTTCCAAGCGCGTGCCACTTTAAAGGATATGGCTCATCCGGCTTTTCCTCCACCGATGGGCGCTGTACAAGATACACACGTCCATCCGTGCTGAACCCCACCATCTCACAAGAAACATTAAGTTTCGTGAGTGTTTGAAGTTCATGCAGGTTGCCAAGTCTTGCATGATATTCAGCGCAACACGCGAGCTTCTGAAGAACAGCCTGCATAACAGGCCTTTCAAAATCGTGGATCACCGGATCTCTAGTATAGAGCGTACTACTGTCAAACGCCACCATACCACTTCTCGCTTCAGAAGAATGTTTGTCCGCCATCAAAACCCTAACCTCTGCTTCGGCATCTTCTACAGTAAATCCTTCTTTAGCCATCTCTAGCCTCCTTTCTTGTCAAACAAAGTCTCACTCTTCCTACCAAATATAACATGTATTGTCAATAGAAATTACATACGCTACCATGCTCCGTATGGACACAACTCAAAAATGCGTGCTTATAACAGGCGCCGGAGGAATGCTCGGGAGTGCGTTTGCGGAACATCTTTCTGAAAAAGGATATCTCGTCCGTGCTTTGGATCACGCCGCGCTTGATGTTGCCAACCGCGACACGGTGCTCCGGGAACAGGAATGGAAACCAGATTACATAATTCATTGTGCAGGCATTGTGAACGCGGATTTTTGCGAAGAGAATCGCGATGCTTGTTTTGAAAATCATCTCGGGGGAACAAAAAACATTATTGAACTTGCGAAAGCAACTGGAGCAAAATTATGTTACCCGCAATCGTTTCTTATTTTCGATGGCGCGGAGAATCCCATCACCGAAGAAACAACACCTCACCCGCTTTCCTTATATGGAGAAGCAAAATGGGAAGCGGAACAACTTGTCCGTAAAGAATTGCCAGACGCGCTTATAGTACGCATGGGCGGATTCTTTGGCGGATTTGAAAAAGATAAAAACTTTGTGGGAAAATTCGCGTCCGTCCTTAAAAAAAGCATAAACGAAAACGTGCGAACAATTTCCGTTAGTGATCGCGTTTGGCAACCAACATACACAAAAGACCTCGCGGAAAACTGCACCGTGTTGCTTGAGAACAAAAAAAATGGCATCTATCATATGGCGAGCCACGGGGAAGCATCATTTTTTGAATTAGCAACCGCGATGGTGCAAATACTCGATATTAGCGATAAAATTACTATTACAAAAATATCGGCAGATGAATATAAAGAAAAAGCGAAACGCCCCAACCGTGCCGTGATGAAAAATAAACGTTTGCAAGAAAAGGGGTTAGACAGGATGAGAAATTGGCGGGAAGCGCTGGGAGAATATTTGCAAAAAGATTATTTTCAAAACCTATTCCATGAAACTCCTTGAACCATTTTCCAAATACGGCCTCTCGCTCAAAAACCGCGTAGTCATGTCTGCCATGACACGAAACTTTGCGGATGCTGACCATAACCCCACCGATCTCATGCGCGCGTATTATGAGCGCCGCGCCGCAAACGATGTAGGGCTTATTCTTACCGAGGGCACCATTATTCACCCAAACGGCGACGGGTATCCCAATGTGCCATATATCTATACCGACGAACAGGTTGCGGAATGGAAAAAAATTACAAATGCGATGCACATCCACGGCGCAAAAATCTTCTGCCAACTGTGGCACTGCGGGCGCATATCCCACCCTGATTACCTCGGCGGCAAGCTTCCCGTTTCTTCCTCCGCCGTGCGTCCGGAAGGAAACGCCCCGCACATGCAAGTACCCATGGTCACCCCGCGCGCGCTGGAACATGATGAGGTTCCTGAAATTGTTGATATGTTCCGCGACGCAACAAAAAAAGCGCTCCTGGCAGAGTTTGATGGCGTAGAAATTCATGGCGGACACGGATATATTATTGATCAGTTTTTTGATAGCCGCATCAATCAACGCGCCGACGAGTACGGTGGTTCGGTCGAAAATCGTTGCCGATTTGGTTTGGAAGTTACCAAAGCAGTGCTTGATGTTGCAGGACCCGAACGAACCGCGCTTCGTATTTCCCCTTCGCGTGAAATGGGAGGAGTGTTGTATGAATGGCCCGATATGGATACTATGCTTGCGTATCTCATTCCTCAATTGGATAAACTTGGTTTGCGTATTCTAGACATCAGCTGTGCCCGAAGCGACACGTTAGATATTTATCATTCCACATCGGGAAAAATTGTCCGCATGGCCCGCCCGTTGTGGCCCCATATTATCATGGCAGGCGCGAGCTTGCCGCCAGAAGAAGCGGAAAAAGAAATTACAGACGGTTTTGTAGACTTAGTAACCTATGGCCGCTTTATTCTCGCAAACCCGGACTTTGTAAAAAAAATAACCACCGGCGAGCCGCTGATTCCTTATGACCCTGATATGCGAAAAATGCTGTATTAATTTTCCCACACCATCCAAGGGCGCGTACCTTTGTTATAGTAGGCGTTCAATCCTTCCAAGTGCTTAAACGTATCTACGCAATGCCAAAACTTATTGTGGTGATACATCGCAAGTTCCCCTAAAGAAGCGACCTGACGCAGAGGCCCTTGTTCAAAAATAACAGAACCATCAGAAGATAAAAACGCAAACACGCGTTTGTTGCACACAAAAAAACCGCCGTTTGCCCAGTCTTGCGACTGCGGCTTTTCCGTAAACGACGTAACTACGCCTTCTCGCGCCTCAATTACTCCGAATGGATTGGGTGGCTGAATACCTGTTACCGTAACCATTTTTCCTTTTTCGCGGTGATGCCGGTACAAGTCCGAAATATTAACATCCGTTACCGCATCCCCGTAGGTAAGAAAGAATTCTTCGTCATCCCCAATATACTTTTGAATACGCGCGATACGGCTTCCGGTTTCGCATGCCTGGCCGGTATCGGCAAATGTTATTTTCCAGTCAGGGGTATTATTGGCATGATGATGGACTTCCTTTTTGCCAGAACCAAGCTGTAGGGTAAAATCGTGCGCAAGTTCGTCATAATTCAGAAAATAATTTTTTATCATGTCGCCCTTGTAGCCAAGACAGAGAATAAACTCATTGAAACCATAATGAGAATACAACTTCATAATGTGCCACAAAATAGGCCGATCTCCCACCATAACAAGCGGCTTAGGACGATATTCGGTTTCTTCCCGAAGGCGCGTTCCCTGCCCTCCGCATAAAATAACGACTTTCATGATACTTCTACGCTATATATCTTTCTAACGCGCGTCAAGCATGACTGAATACCAACAACAAAAAATATAAAATAGAATGGCAACACCGGCACTAAAAATCGTGGCTCAATGGGTGTAATGACAAGAGCATAGGCAATGTTAACGTAAATCGTGAAAAAAATAAGGATAAACCATCTTCTATTGCGGGTTCTCCATGCCTGCACTGCAGCATACACAACTACCCCAAGAAATAGCAACCATCCCGCACGAAACATACCCACAACAACAAGTTTTATACTATGCGGGATTTCTTCATGTGTTCCTACAAACAAATGTGCAAGAGAAAATCCGCGATGGTTAACAGGCGCGTTCAACTCCAATAGGATGGGAATAGAACTGACAACATATCCAAAAGGATTCTGCCATATCTTTTTTATTCCACCCGTAAGAAAAAACGCATTACTATCATACTCGCTCACACCATTATTTCTCATTGTTTCCATGCGTTCGAGGACTTGACGTCGGCTTGCAAGCGGTACAGGATCTTCCGCATACCCAGAAATAAATATATCTGCAATAAGATCACCACCAATGGAGGCAATGGTATAGGCGCCAATATCGCGCCATGACGCTTCTGCAATGGCACCGCGCCCCCATATGATATGTCCCGTGTGCTGCTCAATCTGATAATCACCTGTTACTAGATAATTCCGAGTCATCCAGCTACCCGCCAGCAATGCGACGATGCCTATAAAAACCAGTGCGTGTGCGACTGCGCGTTTGCGATCATTCCACCATGCGTCCCACACAAAAAAACAAATAATAAAAGGGGTGGCATACAAAAAAATCGGCTTTGTAAGAATGAGCGCACCAAGAATTACTCCCCCCAAAACCGTGTTTTTCCATGTGAGCTCATTCTCTCGCCGAAACAAAAGGAACAGGAATGCCGTTACAAGAAATAAAGCAAACAGCTCCGACTCAATTTTAAAAACGTAATATACAAGACCCCAATACGCGGTTGTCAATAAAAGAAAAAAACATATGTGCGATTTTTCTTTTAGTAATTCTAGACCTATCCGATACCAAAAAAATAGTATGCACATGTATAAAACAAGCTGTATAAACCAAACAGAGCGCGGCTGTTCCCCTATGATCGCATACACGAACGCAAGAAAGATCGAATACGCGGGCGGTTTCTTAAACGCTTCTGCATCCTCCCACGCAAACTCCCCATGTAGTATAGCGCGGGCGCTTCTTATATAGGCGCTTGAATCATCGTGATAATCTGCAAAAGATGTTTGCAGCAACGTTCCACTTAGAAATCCAATTCCAAGACTTATCACGATAGCAAACGCGCTCAAAAACGCAAATTTGGTCCAGTCGTTTCTTGTCATAAAACAATGACTATATCATAGCAAAAACCATACTGATATAATACACAAATAATGCTACAACGCATCAGAAAATTCACTGACCGATTATTGCAAATTGATTCGGCATACATGATTACGAACGGTTTTTGGCTGAGTTTCGGCAAAATAATGAGCATGCTTGTGCTTCTTTTTCTTTCCGTGGCGTATGCTAAATATCTCACGAAGGACGTCTACGGGGAATTTCGCTACGTCATGAGCGCTATGGGAATGTTTAGCATCCTCACATTCCCCGGCCTTGCGACATCTGTTATGCGCAGTGTTGCGCGCGGTTATGAAGGAACATTCCGTGATGCCGCATGGCGCATGTTTTTCATTTCTTTCGGCATGACGGTTGTTGGGTTTGGATTTGCCTTTTTTTACTTTTTCTTTCCGCAAAACATTTCTCTCGCATTTGGCTTTGTGGTAGCCGCCGCGCTCGCGCCACTCGTAGAAGGATTGGGAACATGGCGGGCATATTTAGACGGGAAAAAAGAATTCAAACAAAAAGCCCTGCGCAACATATCGGGCAACATATTCTACGGCTTGCTCATGGCAACCGCTCTTGCTGCCATTTATTATGGACATGCTTCAATCAATATCAGCCTCGCCATTCTTCTAGGAGCCAGCTACATCGGACACGGTCTGCCAAACATTATCTACTCCATAAAATCTCTTCGAAATATACCCGCCAACGCGCCCACAGAACCCGGATCTCTCACCTACGGATATCACCTAACCCTTCTCGATATTATTCCAAATGTCGCCTACAACATAGACGCAATTTTACTTTTCAATTTTCTCGGCCCCTCTACGCTTGCCGTATATTCCTTTGCAATAGCACCCATAGAACAAATTCGCACATTGTTTGACTTGGTATTAACCATGGTGTTTCCCAAAATAGCCATGAAAACAAAAAATGCCGAAACAACCGATAAACTAAAAGGCGCTATTCGCGTAAAAGTTCTTCGTTCATTGCCCGTAACTGCGGCGGCCGTTCTCGCCTACATACTCGCAGCTCCCGTACTCTATCACTACTTGTTTCCAGCATACACGGAATCAATTCTCCCATCCCAAATCCTTGCTCTTTCCCTTATCTTTTTTCCACTAAACATCTCAACCAGCGCGCTTAAAGCGGAAGGTAATATTAAAAAATTGTTTATCATAAGCACCATCCCTCCTGTTGCTAAAATAGCGGCCTTCCTTGTTTTTGTTCCTCTCTATGGTTTGTGGGGTGCGGTTGCCGTGCGCGTCGCGGGAATTATCCTCAATTATTTTCTGGCTTTTTTCCTTTTTCAGAAAAAACTGGCAATGATATAAAATATAAGAATAGGGTTTACTTTTTGAGTAATTTATAGTAGCATATACTGATGAAACGCATCGCGGTTGCGGGCACATTCATTCTTCTTGTTTCTTTTGGTGTTGCCCTTGTTTTCACGGATTATATTGCCGATTTTACTGCGCGGCTTGATATTATTTCATACAATCCAAATCCGCTTGTTCGGCATTTTGCGCCTGCGTGGCGTTCGCTTAAAAAAGTTATTGATATTCCTTATGTAATTGCCAGCATGTTGTATGGGGGAGGGCAATTGCCTGTCTATGAAATATATACCAGCCGCAATGATAGATCTAATCTTCTGAATAACCTTCCCGATTATCCGGATGAAAGCCGTTTGTACGAAGAGTCAAAAAAAACGGTTAAAGCTGAATTTCGCCATAATAATTATGTAACCACGGACGCGAAAATTCGCTACCGCGGCAAAACATCGCCACACTGGAGCGCAGTCAAAAAATCATGGCAAGTTGGTCTTCCCGCAGAAACTCCGTTGGATGGCAGAACTGCCTACCGTTTCATGTTGCCGGATGATAAAGGGTGGGTACAACCCTATTTGTGGGCATATCTTGCGGATCGCCTGAATCTTATGACACCAGACGTAAAACCGGCGCGCGTTGTTCTAAATAATTCCGATATGGGAGTTTATATCCTTCTAGAGGGATGGGAAGAGTCTTTTTTGGAAAATCGACGGAAACCATTCGGCCCCATATTCGCCGAACGCGACATGCCTCCTGATAAAGAAAATCCAGCACATAATGACCTTCTGCGCCCCGAAGGGCTTTCAAAATGGCAAAACCGCTTTGATGAAACCATGCCTGCTGAATCATTTTCCCAACTCGCATATCTTACCGCACTTACGGCGAATGCCCCTGAACAAATGTTCGCGGATGAAATATTCACCATTTTGGATAAAGACCAATTTTTCCGATGGGCGTTTGCGGCCTTGCTCTCCGGCAGAATTAATCAAAATAACGACGAAAATCTTAATCTTTATTTCAATCCGGCCACCGGTAAATTCGAATCCATATTTTTTGACAGCATATTCGTCAATATTACAGATTCAATTGATGTGGGTGAAAACCGCCTTCTAAACAGGATCCTTCGACATGAACCGTTTAAGGCTGATTTTGAAGCATTTGCGGGTTCCTATCTTGAAGATCCTGGTTTTCTTCCCGACGGTCTTGCTTATTATGATGAAATCGCCAATCAGATTCGACCAGCCGCCTATCGCGACACGCAAAAACTGACAACATCTTTCGAAGTTGCCAGCGCCATTAAAAAAGATCGCGCGCTTTTTGAACATAATTTTTCCGCGCTTAAATCAATGATTGAACATGGCGGCCTTGCTCTGCGTTTTGCGGAGGAATCATATCCCCTTGGCGAGCCATTCAAAACGGATGCGTATGCGTCATTCATTGCCATTAATGCCGCGCGAAGTGAATTTCTCTCGAAAAATCCGCAATTTACCGCGGGCGCTGATCCTACCACCATAATCTTATTGCCGGGCACCCACACATTTACGCGCGATGTTATTGTGCCCACCGGTCTTCACCTTGTTATCAGAGAAGGGGCACATCTGTTGTTTAGTGATTCCGTTTCTTTTATTTCCTATAGCCCCATAAACGCTCCGGGCACGGTCTCTCAACCGATTACCATGCGGCCGTTTTTTGCAAACGACAAATGGGGAGTATTTGCCGTCATAAATACCGGGAAAGAAAAAAACATGTTCCGGCATGTCCGTTTGCAAGGCGGCAGAGACACAACAGTAAACGGCATATATTTCAGCGGTATGCTCTCCTTGCATGCTGCCGACTTTGAATTTCACGATGGGTTTATTGAAGGAGCCGGAGCCGATGATGGTATTCATGTGGTTACGGGAACCGCTCGCATTGGGGATTCATTATTTTTAGATAACAGCGCGGACCATATTGATATTGATTTTGCCGCAAAAGAATCGCTTGTAGCGCATAATACATTTTCCTATTCAGAAAATTTTATTCCTGATAAAAACGGTGATGCGATAGATCTCAGCTTTTCCGATATAAAGGTGCTCTCCAATGCGGTGGAACGTTGCAGTGACAAAGGTGTAAGTATTGGAGAAATATCAAAGCCGGTTATAAAAGAGAATAGCATCAGGAACTGCCAATATGGCATTGCGGTAAAAGACCAATCAGTTGCAACGATTATGAACAATCGTATGGAAGCAAATGAAATTGCAATCGGACTCTATCGAAAAAAACCTCATTTCAAAGAAGGAGGAACCGCGTATCTCAAAGATAATATATTTATCGACAATAAACAGGATAGCGTAGCCGATGAATACTCGCGTCTTATTGCCTACTAGAGACATCACACTATGAAATCGCGCTTAGAAGCGGAAAAAACAGATGAACCGTTAAGACATTCGGAGGCGAAACCTCCGAAAATATATCCATGACTTCATCTTACCAAGTAGCTATTTTCGGAGGTTTCGCCTCCGAATGTCTTATGGAGTGCGATTCTATAGTGTGATGTCTCTAGATCCCATCTCAAAAATAATCGTTACTAATTAAAAGATAGTACACTTGAGGACTCTAAACAAACACATGGAACAGCATACACGTTTTGAATTTAAATACGTGATGGACCCAAATAGAGCGCAGGCAATTCATTCACGCTTGCTACATTTTGGCATGAAAGCGGACCCGAGAGCATTGCAAATTCATGCCAGCGGGTCATATCCTGTCACCAGCTTGTATTTTGATACGCCCACTTTAGAGGATTATGCGGATAAGGCCGGCGGTTTCTTGCACCGCAAAAAAATTCGCGTCCGAATTTATCAGCCCTTTCTTACCGATAAAACACCGGAGATATGGCTTGAGAAAAAAGAAAAATATGAAATGCTTGTTTCAAAAAAACGTGTGCTCCTTTCAGAAAAAAACTACCAAGAACTTCTTTACGGCCCGCGAATTGATCTTGTCAAAAATCACCCAATCTTTCTACCGCTCATGATATACGGCATGAAACCGATTGTTGCGGTGCGCTACGTGCGCTACCCGCTTATTGCTTCGCACCAATCTTCTCTCCGCATAACATTTGATTCCAATATAGAAGCCTGTGCCGCGCGCGATTTGCGTGAGATTCCCTTCATGGAGCGCGTTACTGATAGCACTGTCATGGAAGTAAAATTTTCTTACACATTACCCCATTGGTTCCGCTTGTTGTTATGTGAATTTGATATCTCGCGTACGGCATTTTCAAAATATGGCAGATCGGTGGAAACGATTTATCGCTACCATCCGGTTCCGCGATAAAGCTTGACGAATTATTTGTTTAGACGTATCATTTTTGTATGCTGGATAATTTCATTTTACTTGCAGAAACAGAAGTTAGCGCAGCCATTGTGGTGATAAACCTCTTCTTTGTGTTTGGGTTGGAACTTGTAATTGCCTGGGTATATCGGAAAACCCATCGCACACTTTCATACTCTCAGTCATTTATATTTACCATGATCATTATGGGGCTTATCGCGAACCTCATTATGATGGTTGTTACCGAAAATATTGTCGGCGCATTTGCCTTGTTAGGCGCATTTTCCCTGATTCGCTTCCGCACCATCATGAAAGAAACCCGCGATATCGCGTTTGTGTTTTTTGCTCTTGCGATTGGTGTTGCGGTGGGCACAAATAATTATGTGGTTGCGCTTCTGGGCACCTTGGTAATATCAGGAATTATCCTTCTTTTGAATCAGTATAACTTCGCCTCTGCCGCAGCATCGGGCCGCGGAGGCTATATTCTTATAATCCTCGCAAAGCCGCCCTTTTTACCGGAAACAGCTGCTACTTGGCACACAGCATTAAAAACACAGCAATTCTTGAGTGCAAAAACACTGGATGAACAGTTTACTGAATACACGCTGAGTATTAAACTTGCCAATGAATCTGCCAGCGGCGCGTTTCTTGCCGCACTGCGAAACACACCGGGCGTAGAACGCGCCGAGCTCATGAGCGGCAGAGATACGGTTGAATACTAGTGCCCATCTCAAAAATTATGTAACGATCGGAACCAATATGTCAATACCTCTTGTGAGTGTTTCTATCCCCACATTCAACCGCGCCCCCCTTTTAAGACGTTCCATAGAAAGCATCCTGAACCAAACTTTTACGGATTTTGAGCTTATTATCGTTGATGATGGATCAACAGATGATACAAAATCGCTTATTGATTCATTTCATGACCCCCGTATCCGTTATATTCGCCACGAAACAAAAAAAGGCTTGTATCCATCACGGAATACCTGCATAAAAAATTCTGTGGGAACATACATTGCATTGCAGGATTCGGACGATGAATGGCATCCGAAAAAACTGGGGGAAGAAGTCGCTCTCATTCAAGGAACACCCGATATGATTGGTGGCGTATTTTCTCAGATTGAAAAAGTATATTTTAGTGGCATAAAGGCCTTCGTGCCGCCCGTCAACTACACACATACAAACAATAATCTGCTCACAACCATATTGCGGGGGGATTTCTATATTACCATGCAAGCATTACTTTTTAAGAGAGCGTGCTTGGAAAACATCGGCGAGTTCGATGAAAACTTTCGGGTATTCGGTGACGGAGATTTTATTGTGCGTCTCGCGGAACATTATGAATTTTTGTACAATCCTCATGTGCGCGTTACGCTCCATGTTTCAGAGGACAGTATTTCCCGGAACAAAAGCGATCGGCGGGCGGCGCGAGAACAATTATTCCTCAAGCATAGAATATTATACATGCAATATCCCGATATTTCCGCTGAATTTGCGTATACGCTTGGCCATGCGTTTGCTACCGTAAGGGAATACAACTTTGGAAAAGCGCGAGACTATGCGCGTCTTGCTTTTATCACAAAACCATTCCGCAGTAAATACTTGTTCTTGTACATATATGCGTACATACAATATGTTTTAAAACGAATAGTAAAAAATAACATAAAGTAGCAATGAATACGCCTGACAAAACCAACAACCATCCAACCCCGCCCGGACAAAGCGGCACACAGCAATTCCAAGAAGAAGAATATGTTTTACCCTATCACTGGCTCATTGAACGCGCCACAAAAAAAGGCGCCGTATATTTTGGATATTGGAACATAGCTCTTATGTACGCGGGAAATTTTAAGGAAAAAAATGTGCTTGATGCGGGCTGCGGCGATGGATTTTTTACATCACTGATAGCCACAAAAAATCCTCAATCGGTTACAGGGGTTGATTACTCCGAACGGGCAATCTCTTTTGCGCAACTTCTTGCGCCACATGCCAAATTTTATGTGGAGCAAATCGATAAACTTTCTTTCCCAGACAAATCGTTTGATATTATATTTCTTATTGAGGTACTGGAACATGTTCCAAGCGCTGGGCGAGAACGGATAGCAAAAGAACTCTCACGCATCCTACGGGACAATGGTATTATTATCGTAAGTAGTCCTTCACTTCTCATGCCGGTAATAGAAAAACACGAACAGCACTTTTCAGAAGCGACTTTTTGTAACGCCCTTGCCCCCTATTTCATAGCAAATCAAGTGACAGGACAAGATGGAACAGGATATATTCGGACATTATATCTTTTCTTTTTTCGACTTGCAAAAAACCGCCTCTGGACATTGCATCCTGCCATACAATTCCTCACCAAAACTTTCTATCCGCATTTTCTTAACAAAGTCCCGATACACCACGCGAGACGTTTCGTCGGAATCTTCCGAAAGTCATAATGGAAACGTTTTTTGTACTACTTCCGCACAACAGCCCTCATTGTGCTTGAAATGCCTAACAAAGCCGCGAGACGCGCGGGAGGCGTAAAAAAATACCACACAAAACGCGGATATGATTGCTTTTTACCCTGCCACCAAAACGCAAAGCTCTGCAAAAAATATTTCGGCGAGGCAATGCCGGTAACCGTGCTCCGCGAGAAGCCGGCGCGTTGAAGCATCACGGTCAAAGTTCTGGATGTAAAATGATATAAATGGCGGGGCATATCAAGACGCTTCCATTTGTTGCCAAATATTATGCGGGATATGTTGTGAAAGTTAGGAACCTCAATTTTTAAAACCCCGGCAGGTTTTAAAATTCTTGCTGCCTCCCGCAGTACCGCTTTTGGGTCCTGTACGTGTTCCAGCATATGTATCATGTGTATTTCGTCAAAATAAGAATCCGGATAGTGAGCGTCAAAAAGCGTTCCGTGAATAACAGGAAACCCGGACGCTCGTGATGCCGCCACTGCCCGTTCGTCTATGTCTACGCCATATAAAGCGGTGTTTTTTTCTCGTTCCGCAATGGATTCCAAAAGTTCGCCGCTCCCGCATCCCACATCCAATACGCGCCTTTCGGGATGTAGAGGCTCCTGATAATAAAATAAGGACTCTTTTGTATGTTTCGTGTGATGAGGCCGATACGAATCAGGGTAATAATTTTTCATTTCTTTCTCTTCCGGACGTGGATTAATATAAACTAAACCACAAGAAACACAGCGTACAAGCCGAAATTGCTCCTCACCCGTATGATAGTCAATGTCATACCCATAAAAAAGGAATTGTTCGTTCCGCGCGCCACACAAGTTGCATGCTATATTCTCCATAGTATTTTTATTCTAAAGCATGGCTATTCAAAATAGCTTCCCGAAAAATGCCGGCAACCACCTCATGCCCATATGTATTAAAATGCCCGTCTATCGGCATATACAACTCTTCGCCACCGGATGCTTATATACGTTCGATTTTTTTTATACCTATTTGGGAATCTTCAGGCATACCTCTTATTTAATAAAATGTTCCTGCGCAATAAACGCCGCATAATTTTTTGCGAGCTGTTCAATGCCCGTGCGTGTATAATGAACAAAATCTGAAAATAATTCTTTCTTTCCAGAAAATACTGCAGCATTATCAAGAAAGTAAGCTCCAGGTAAACCTGCAACTTTTTTTATAATATCATTAAACATCGTATGATGCGATAAAAATTCCGCATGGAGAGGATACACGGAAACATTATTATATTTCTTGTAGCGCATATGTAAATCCCAATATTCCTCAGATGGCTCCAATGGTTGAGAAGCCATTATAATAGGAATATTTTTTGCGTGAGCTATTGAAAGAATTGTTTCCCAATTACGCCTAAATACAGCACTACTTTCCAACGGAGGATTATTCCCATAAGATTTACGTGTATACACTATATCAGCAGCTTCCAACATGCGGTATGAAAAAGCCTCCAGCCTGCTCCGCAGTACCCAATATAACCGCGACCATCCAAACAAAACCTGCATACGCGATGATTGTGCTAAAAATGCTTCATTGCTAAATTTGTTTCCATAATCCAGTGCGAAATTAGGAAAGTAGGTAGCGGTTAAATCATTGATATTTTCACTCGCAATAATAAGATCAGGATTCCACGATATAATATCAAGTGAAAGAAGAATAATAAAGTGTGCTGTAGTATAGCTTGAATTCCCAACATTTATGACCTCAATAACTTTTTCCGGATATTGTTTTTGAAGTAATTCTTCCAGTCGACGTGGAAAATCTATGCCTTCAACTTGCTGTTGTGTAGTAGAACCACCTATTGCGACAATGCGAAATGTTCCTTCTGCTTTTGTAAATGGATATCGTTCTCCATGTCTGCCAACAATATAACGGATATCCCCTTCCTTAGCATACCAATCGGGACCAAACATCCGAAACGGGACAATGCCGCGTTCTGCCCGCTGTTTATTTTTTAAAAAATCATGTCCGTGGGCATTATCAATTACACGCGCCACAACCTCACTGCCTGCAAACAATAATACGAGAGTACCACAAAATAATCCAAATTCCGGAAAACCCACATGCAATCTTTTTCGTCTCCATATAAAAAAAATGCCACACACCATCATAAGCACATCAAATACAGCAATAACCACACGATCAAACACATCAAGAAACCCGCCATAACTCAACCATGAAGCAACTGTCCATTCATTTACCAATCCTGCCAAAATAAAAAAACAGAGACCGACCAGTACAAAAAAATATTCCTGTTTAAAATTGCCATTCATAGTTTTTTACGAACTCTGCGTATAATCTCAGTAATAATAGGAGGTAATAACTGTTTTACATGTCGCAATAAAACATTCCTATGTGTTTTAGGAGACTGATACAGTGTTTTGTGTGAAATGCCGCCCGTCTCCCCTTCAGGCCTTCCATTTGTATAATAGTAAAGCGCTAATGACTTTCGCGTCTCCCCCGGCGGAGCCGTAAGTGGTACCGGATGGCCATGGTAAGAAAAATCGCTCGTGGTAAAAATCACGCACCGGTTAAAAATAGGCAGTACTTTTTTCACGCACGTTTTCATACTCCTGTCCCATAGTTCCAAATGTCCACCGTATTCTTCTTTCCAATCTTTATTAAGATACAGAAGCATGTTCAACCGACGATCTAAGTGATACATGTGATGATAATTAAAATCTGCATGCACATCAAGATACCCGCCCGATTTTATCTGGTGCATACCTCCGCCTTCATAATGCGGATCGGGAATAAGCGACGCGATACCTGAGAGCTCTTCAAGAAAAGAAATGAAAGTAGAAGAATTACACTGGAGCAAAAACTGCCGTATTGCGGACGGCATATCCGCTTCTTTGTTTGAAGCAAGTTTCTTACTGTGCTCATGTGTTTTGTCTTTCCATGAAATTGCCTCGGGACTCGGAAAAGACAACCGTAGGGCTTCTGTGACAACATCCGGCAAAAAATTATCAATCACCACATGCGGAAAAGGCTCCGCTGTAACATAGGCCTGTTTATAACTCACTGCAATATCACGTAATGCATCCGATTCAAAGAAAAATATATCCATGTTCTTCATACATTTGATTGTACGCCAAAACATCACATACTTAAAGACTCAACACTACGCACGATTTTAGGAACCATACTGGTATACGAATATCTCTCATGGATTGTCTGTTTGGCAAAATCACCCATGCGAGAACGTAAATGAGTATCAGTAAAAAGCGTAGAAAGCGCAAAAACCCATTCTTCCGTGGTATCCGCCAAAAATCCATTTACGCCGTCTTCAATAAGATACGCTGCCTCCCCCACACGGGATGCAACCGTTGGCACGCCGCACGCCATGTACTCTATAGCTTTAAACGCGCACTTTGCTCGGTTAAATGCCGTATCTGATGTGGGCATTACTCCTATATCAAACTGATACTGCTGTATGGCATGGGGCACCGCAGTAGAATCCGCCCAATCCAAATCATCCACAAAAACCACTTCATAAGAGACCCCTTTAAAATAATCCTTCAAGGGCTGATAATTCTGCGCGCCGAGAATAACAAACCGGAACCGGTACTTTTTTTTTGAAAGCTCGTCCAGCGCCGGTTTTATCATAGCAAAATGTCCGTCTAAAAAATGTCCTCTCCCCACGCCAACCCACCCAATTGTTGCAACAGCATGCTCGCCATGCGGTACCGAAAAAGATTTATAAAGATCGGCATCAACAACGGTTGGAATCAACACGGCCCGCGGGGTATGCCGTTGTGCCCATTCTAAAATAGGATGCGAGCCGCAAAAAACTTTATGTGCCGACTTCACCAACAATAATGTCTTCAGATAGGAATGCTCCCACTCCGCGTCATCGAGATCATATATCAAACGTTTCTTGCCAAAAAACCCTCCCGCGAGTATAAGAAAAACAACATCCCAGGGGAAAAGAGATTTATGAATAAACAATAGTTCATATTTTGTATTTCGTATCTTGGAAATAATTTGGACCAGTATCCTAAAACGCGATGACGTCAGAGAAAAAAATCTGTGCTGGATACTGTGCACTACTTCATAATTCCACCCGTACTGTTCTTTGAGTTTTTCAGCCAATAGCCACACGCGCTGACGGCTCGATCCTACCATGCGGTCGCCCTTTGTGAAAAATACTATATTCACGATGTTTTTTGTTCTGCCACAAGACAGGAAGCGCGCAATAATGAATCAAATGTGCCCGCGTCCGTCCACTCGCCTTCTATGATACGGTGCGTCATTATTCCGTTTTGAATATAATGATTATTGACATCAGTAATTTCCAGCTCTCCCCGCCCCGATGGCTGTAATGTTTTAATAATATCGAACACGGAAGCATCATACGCATAGAAACCAGTCACTGCAAGATCTGATTTTGGATTTTTTGGTTTTTCTTCTATAGACACAATGTTCTCCCGCTGTATTTCCGCTACGCCAAAACGACTTGCGTCAGGAACGCGTTTTAAAAATAACCGCGCTCCCCTCTGTGCGTCCGCAAACCCGGCTATGCCGTCTCGAAGCTCATCAGAACGCATGAATATATTATCTCCCAGAATAACCGCAATATTCTGGCCGCGAGAAAAATCTTTCGCAAGACCAAGCGCTTGCGCAATGCCGCCTGCTTCCTCCTGCACCTCGTACGAAAGGCGTAGTCCAAATTCTTTTCCGGAACCCAACAGATCAAGAAAATGTCCCGCATGCCCCCGGCCAGACACAAGCAACACATCCACAATACCAACGGCGCGAAGCGTCTCAAGCGCGTAATGTACCATTGGTTTATCGTATACCGGCAAAAGATGTTTGTTGGTAATCTGTGTCAGAGGGTTCAGACGGGAACCGGTACCACCCGCAAGAAGAACGCCTTTCAATATTTTATTCATAGGCGCCACTCCGGATGATTTTTATACCACATGACAGTCTCTTCAAGACCTTCCCGAAGAGTATGACTAGGCCTCCAGCCGGTAGCGCGAAGTTTCGTTACATCAAGCGCGTAGCGTCTATCGTGCCCGGGACGCACATCATGATCCGGCACAAATGAAATTAAACTCTGCGGCTTCCCAAGAATATCAAGAATACGCCCAGCGAGTTCAATGTTTTCCAGTTCTTCTTCGCCTGCCACATGGTAAATCTCCCCCGCGTTTCCATGTTGGAGAAGATGTAAAATAGCCCCGCAATGATCTTCCACATGCAACCACATGCGCCGATGCTTGCCATCGCCATATACCGGCAAGGCTTCGTCCGAAAGAGCTTTTTTTACAAACACAGGAATCGCTTTTTGCGGATGTTGCCATGGTCCGTAATTATTTTCCGTCCGCGTAATAATAATAGGCAGCTTGTACGTGTTCCAATATGAGACGCAAAGCATGTCTGCGGCGGCTTTGGTGGAAGAATAAGGGTTTGTCGGATTCAGGCGGGCATCTTCCTTATACGCGCCCTCAAGAATTGCTCCATACACCTCGTCTGTAGAAACTTGAACATAGAGCTTTGGTTTATATTTACGCGCCTGTTCCAATAATTTATAAGTACCTACGATGTTTGATGAAATAAAAGGCTCGGGATCAAGAATTGAATGGTCCACAAACGTGCGGGCTGCAAAGTTTACCACCGCATCCGCTCCCTCTAGCAACCCTGATATATCACCAATAAGATCTCCGTAGACAAGACGAAACCGAGGTGAAGCTTTATAGTCTTCAATACGGCGAATATTCCGCGTGTCGCTTTGGCGCGCAAAACCAACAACGTCGTGGCCAGCCGCAAGCGCCATACGCCCAAAATGGCTCCCTATAAAACCCGTAACGCCTGTAACAAAAAGTTTCATACTATATGTAACGCACAATCATTACCCACGGTCAATAATATTAAAATAAAAAATCGCGCCGACCGCCCTCAAACCGTCCCTCCAACCGATTTTTTTCCCTTCTTCATACGTACGGCCGTCATATTGAATAGGCACCTCATACACCCGCCATTGCTTGCCCGCGGCATTGCGCGTGTGGGCAATGCGAGCCGTCAGCTCTGGCTCAATGCCAAAACGCCGAGAACGAAGACGCGGCACAATGCGCGTGATAACTTCCCGACGAAATGCCTTATAACCGGTTTCCATGTCGGACAAATTAAAGTTCGTAAACATGTTGGAAAAAAACGTGAGCATCTTATTGCCCATATAATGCCAAAAATACAGCACGCGCTGGCGTCCGCCGTAAAAACGCGACCCATACACCACGTCAGCTTTCCCTTCCGCTAAGGGAGCAAGGAGTTTTGGATAATCATCAGGGTTATATTCAAGATCCGCATCTTGTATAAGGATAACATCTCCCGTTGCGCGCTCAAAACCCGCTTTAAGCGCGGCACCTTTCCCTTTGTTGGTTTCAAAATGAATCGTGGTGATTCCCGAAATTTCATCCAGCAGTTCCCGCGTTTTGTCGCGCGATCCGTCATTTACCGCAATCAGTTCACGTTCAGCTTCAAAACCAAACGACGCGGCTTTTACACGCGCGATAATCTCTTTAATAGTCTGTTCTTCATTATATATAGGAAGTACTATGGAAATTTTCATAACATGCGTTGACTCTTTATTTTCTAAAAACAAAAAAATGATGATACGGATTTTCAAACACTCTGTATGTCTTTATTACATGCAAACCTATACGCGTAGACACATCCACAAATCGTGAGATTGGATAATTTTTAATACCAAGTTCCCATGTATGACTTTTTGCGTATGGTCTTTGGGGTGGTACTAAAAAGGAATCGTGCCTACATATTGCATATATCCAATACGTGGAATGGTACACGCAAACCGAAATGCGTGTCTCGCATCGGGTAATGAAATTAAAACCCATTTACTTGAAACTCTCCGCAACTCAGAAAGCCCCTCTATAGATTTTTCAAATGGCATATGTTCCAGTACTTCATACGCAGTAACTACATCAAATGATGAATCTAGAAATGGCAATTTTGTCACATCAGCAACCACATCTGGTTCCAGTGAAGCATCAATATCAACTGTTTTCACCGCTATACCTCGCCCACGTAAATATCTGCTAACAAATCCACTCCCAACACCAATTTCCAATACCTGTAAAGGATCACACGATATAACCTCGCGAATTTGATGCCAATAGCTTACAAAGCGACGCTTTGAATCATAGGAAAAGTCATATTCATGTGAAAATAATTTATCTCCCATACAATATCAAAACATAAATAAGAATAAGGCGCCAGATACTTTTTTGGTCGCCCATAATTTCGCATTATTGATCAAAAACCATAGGGTTTTTTAACATCACTGGGTATAAGTTAAGGTAACCCATTGCATAAAACGAGATACATGATTATCTTCTTTTTGGTATACTACCACATGTCAACAATTCGGGCTAATACTAATGGGGTCAGTCCTGCTCTGTAGAAAACCCACTGGTTATGATATACCTCATCGCATATGTGGCGAATATGAGCAAGAGCGCGTCAATGGGGTACCGCAACCGCGCGCCTACCGAAAGCCCCGTGGATAAAACGCTTGCCGCCACATAGTAAAAAACAATACAGAACAAGAATAATGCGTACGGACGCGTTTCTTTTTTACGAATCAACATAAACGCGCCTGCCCCAGCCCCCAAAGAGGCGAGCACCCAAAAAAGTTTTCCCGCAAAAATAATACCAAGTTCTATAAAAGAAAATTCCCGCAACGCGGCGGATATTTTTATGCGCCAATCTTTGTTTGAAAAAACAGCAGGGGTTATATAGTTGTGATGCGCTTTTACTTGTTCATCTTCCGGTTTTTCAAAAAACACCGTGTAACCATCGTTTGTCAGAAGTGAAAGAGTTGAAAGAGCTGACACTTTTATAAAACTTGACGGGTATTCCGTGCTAAAAATCCACAGCGCGCGGCCCACGCTTGCGCACCGTCCTTTGACTTCCTCATATTCGGGCATATGCACGGTGGTATTCCAGTTGCTGGAATCCACGCCGTACCGTACCGCAAGAATACTGGAAAGCCCCCAATTGCAAAAATTGCGTTCGCCATTTGTATTGATGGCATAGGTACCCGCGAGAACATAATTTCGAACCATCCACGGAAATAGCAAAAGCGTAAGAATGCTTATAAACACAACGGTCTTTCGAAATCCTCCTTTTGTTGCAAAAAGAAACAACGCCGCAAAAACCGTAAGATACATAGCTATTGGTTTTGTATATATAGCAAGCGCAAGCGTAAAAACTGCCGCGTGCATATCAGCCGGACGATTATCCCGCGCGTATGCAAGCGTGTAATAAAGAAACATTGTTGCGAAACAGACGTATATGGTTTCCGGCATGAGTAATAGATGCATGGCGGCAACAAGCGGCTCAAAGGAACATATAAGCACCGTGCCAATTGCCCACATGGACGGCAAAAAAAACAATGCAATACGGTAGACATACAACGCCGTGACACCCGCCAATATTGCTTGCAGGATGGATACCGCGATAAATCCATGCGGTATAAGAGATGCTACGCCAAGAAGCGCCGGGTATACCGGCATAAATTCGGTAGTTGGTTCATACCCCGGCGCGTTGTCCAATGGAAAGGAAAGTCCGTTTCCTCTGACAAGATTTCTGCCTAAGCTTGCGTAATGCTCCGTATCCGCCCACATAAACCGACTTTCGCCAAAGAAAAAAAATACGCCGAGTACCAGCAGAATTTTTACGCTCAGTATGAATATAAGAAGCAGGCGTTCGGTTTTCATAATTATTACGGCAACCAAGAAGCGAGTGGAAATCGAAGGAAAGCGGTTTCTGAAAAGGGGCTGTGGAGAGGGGGTGGCCTTTTTAGAAAACGACTTTCCTTCGACCCAGAGAGTCATGTCCTCTCAACTTTTCGTTTTCAAAACATCATTCCTGCAATGAAGTGAAATGTACAGCGACAGGTTCACTGGCATAAAAGACGGAAAATGAATAATCCGCGTTACCGTAAAGTTTTTTCGCAAGTATTCCAAGATATACCGATGATTCGACGGATGAATTTTTCGCGGATCCTCGCCCGCAATGCGAAACAATAAATCAGTGATAAAATTCTCAACCGGAAATGAAATGATGATATCACCGGCTGGCTTTACCACGCGCGCGATTTCTGAAACCGCTTGTGCTGAATTTTCAATATTCTCAAGCGTGCTTACGATCACGCATGCATCAAACGAGTTATCGGAAAACGGCATCTTCATAATGTCGCCTGAAACAAGACGCACGCGATCGCGCAAATTATAATGATCAAGCAATGTGCCCACTGCCGCGGTTTCGGGATGAATATCAAGCGCCGTGACAGAATCCGCGAGCTCGGCAAGCGTCGGTAAAAATATTCCCGACCCGTACCCGATTTCCAGAAGATTGCCAAACTGTTTTTCTGAAGGAATGAGAGATAATGTATTTTTCAGACGCTTCCGATACACAATCCGCGCGAGAGGATAATAATGAAAAAATACCGGATCTTCATCGTTGGTTTTTGTCATCAGATGCCGCGGTGGAATGATAAGTTTCGAAGGCATGCGTTATTTCTCTATTTTATATCCTATGTGCGGTAAAGCACGAAATGTCGCCACCACCGCGGATGGCTCCTCAATTTCGGAAAGCGCCTTATGTATCCACTCATCCAATGGAATCAATTCTACTTCAATATCTTCCACATCATCCAATTTTTGTTCTGCCACTTTCTTGCATCCAAGGGCAAGAAACGGCCAAAACCGGGTCCACGAGCTTCGCGTTGATATCCAAAGCGGGGGACCCAAAAACCGCATACCTTCCATAGCTTCATATCCAGTTTCTTCTAAGAATTCTCTACGCGCCGTATGTTCTGGTTTCTCATTCAAATCAGCAGCGCCAGCCGGCAATTCCCGAATAATCTTATCACAACCCTGCTTGTATTGTCGTACGGTAACAACACGCATATCCGTCGTAAGAGGCAGAACTACAGACCAGTCTTTGCTTCCAAATAAAATAAATTCCTCTTCAATATTCATACGAGGGTCTGTAAATAACACCGACCGCATTTCCTTTCCAAATTTTTTAAGAAGAATTTCTTCCTTACCTTTGCGCCACTCTTGAATCATAAAAATCTAAATAAATTTTATACGCCACATGGCAAACCACACCATACGTAAAAGTATCACGCCGTGCCGCCACCGTTTAATATTGGTAGTGCCATATATCCGCGCTTGATATCGAATGGGCATCTCGACTATTTTTAAATTTAATTTCGCCGCGCCAAAAAGAAGATCAAAATCACCAAACGGATCAAAATCACCAAAATAGTCCCTGCCTTTTACTATAGCTTCATAATCATTTTTCAACAATACTTTGGTGCCACAGAGCGTATCTTTCAAGCGCTGTCCCAAAAGCCAGGTAAACGCGATGCTAAAAAACTTATTGCCAAGAACATTGAAAAAACGCATAGACTCTTTTTCCAGCTGGTAGACAAGACGTGATCCATTAATAAACTCTCCGCGCCCCGATGCCATCGCACGATAAAACTTTGGCAAATCCTCTGGCCGTACCGTAAGATCGGCATCAAGAATCATAAGCATCTCACCTTTCGCGGCTTCAAATCCCTGCCGAACTTTATCCCGTTTTGTATCAATCTCTCCCTCAAGTATGCGAATGTTGCGTTTGCCTGCATATAGATTCGCAACACGCTTAATTTCATCCATAGTACCATCATTTGATCCTTTTTCTACAAAAATAATTTCGAGATATGTCCCAAACTGCGGCATTCTTTCCATTGCGCGCTCAATATTCCCTTTTTCATTCCGGCAAGGAATAATTACTGAAACAGAATAATCACGCTTTTCTCGCGATATAGGACGCGCAATCGTATATTGAAGAACTCCCAATTTATTTATCAAAGGAAGATTGCCAAAAAAACGGTTAAGCAGAGACGAAATGAATGGGATATAAAAAGGAAACAGAAGCCTCACACCGCTTTTTATTACCTCAAAACCACCTAAAGAAAGCATATTTTCTATATCTTTAGACGAGAGCCAATTTTGCAGTGGTTGCTTTTTCTTCAAGTGCAATAATTCTGCAAACCGCAATATCGGCTCCCATAAATAATTATAATATGTTACCACTATTTTAGAGTGCGGGTGAGTAACACGATTTAAGTTGGAAAATGTCTGCTCAATATCGTCGAGGAAACCGAGCAAATCCGACATGACTACCCAATTGAACTGTTCGCCAATCTTCAAATCTTCCGCGTCCCCCACCACCCATTCTATGTGCGGATATTTCGCTCTCGCTGACGCTGTCATGCGTTCGCTTACATCAAGCCCAACAGCGTGTTTTGGTTTTAGAGCAACGAGCAAATCCCCCGTGCCGGATCCAATTTCCAAGATCGTCTCTCCTGAAGGCACAAGAAATTGCAACAGCTTTTCTACATTCCAATGATAATACCAATTACGCTTTTTCCATGCATCGCGATCTTCAGCCGCTAAATCAAAATATGTTGTACGCTCTTCTTTTTTCATAATTTTCTCTCAGCCTAAGGACTGTAATAATACATGAAGACGCGTGGTAGACGCGAACTTACCCCTTGTTTCGGACTTGAAAACAATTTTTGCGCCATATTGTTTTGCAAACACGCGTTTTTCAACAAGCGCTTTGTCATTTGGCGGAAGCATATAATACTGCGGCTTGATAATTGAAAACAATTTCTTGTGGTCTATACGGTTTGCAATAGATTCACGCGCGATAACGACATAATCCACACACGCAAGACTTGCCAACAGTTCGGCACGTAATTCTTGGCGAAATATAGGTCTGCCTTGTCCTTTATATTTCCGAAGCCACGCATCATTGCCAAGTGAGATGAAAAGAATATCTCCTTGATTCTTTGCAGCCTGTAGTGCCCGGACATGTCCGATATGAAACAAATCAAAACAACCACTCTTAAAGACTATTTTTTTGCCTGCTTTATGTAGCTGATCTGCTACTTTTCCAGCTTGTCTATAAGAAATTATTTTATGTTTCGCATCCATAAAGAGATATATGGCGATTCTACAATACATAGAGAGACACGTCAACATTGCATTGACACATTGTTTCTACTCTAGTAGAGTTGCTTCAAAATAGACTTTGCAAAGAAAGGAAATAATCATGTCTCATATGCGGATCGAGGAATTAGTATCTTGGGAAAAAGTTGGAGACGAGGAAACACTCGCTGAAGATCTGTACGGCAAGCGGCTATACAAGCAAGGTTACAGGAGACCAGGCGACAGCCATACAGAAACATTCACACACTTTTCACAAAGGGATTGGTCGGTGGTGCTTGCCATTACAGAAAACAAAGAGGTCTTGGTAGTTTGGCAATACAAACAAGGGTGTCATAAAATTGTTCAGGAATTGCCGGCAGGAACTGCAAATTTTACCGATGAGAAACCGGAAACCGTGGCCAAGCGAGAACTGGGAGAAGAAACGTCCGGATACACGGGGCAGTTTATTTTTTTGGGGCCGCCGCAATTTATCGCAACACGCAACTCACCAACACGGTTTTTTTCATTCCTTGCTTTGGACTGCAAAAAAATAAAGGATGGTAAACTTGATAAAATAGAAGATATTGCAGTCGAAAAAGTTCCATTAGAAAAATGGATTCGAAGATGCCTCACAGAAGTCGAAGAGCCATCAGCAATTATCACCACCTTCCGCGCACTCCCTCATCTTAAGAAAAAGTACGACCTAGATCTTGATGCAATCTTTTCGACCTAGAACCCGACTCCTACTGATCTCAACGATCAGTAGTTTTTTGTTCATACCACTCAATTGTTTTTTGTAATCCTTCCTCAAAGCCCGTTTTTGCGCGAAAGCCGAAAAATTGTTCCGCGCGGGATACATCAAGCATCCGGCGCGGCTGGCCGTCGGGTTTGGAACTATCCCAATGAATTTCTCCCTTGTAATCCATAATTTTGCAAATTGTCTCTATCAAATCCTTTATAGTAATTTCCATACCTGCTCCTACATTTACCGGCTCGGGACCATCAAATTTTTCCGCCGAAAGGACTATTGCTTCAGCGGCGTCTTCCACATATAAAAACTCGCGGCTCGCGCTCCCCGTGCCCCACACCTCAATAAACGGCTTGTGTTCTTTTTTTGCCTCGCTCACTTTTCTGATAAGCGCGGGGATTACATGCGAACTGTTTGGATCAAAATTATCACGCGGACCGTATAAATTCACGGGCAACAAGTATATACCGTTAAAGCCATACTCCGCGCGGTACGCCTGTGCTTGCACTAAAAGCATTTTTTTTGCAAGACCATAGGGCGCGTTGGTTTCTTCCGGATACCCAATCCATAGATCATCCTCCCTAAAGGGTACAGGCGTAAATTTTGGATACGCGCATACCGTGCCCACTGCCACAAATTTTTTTACGCCTGCCTGCCGAGAGGCCTCCATCATTTGCACGCCCATTATACTATTGTCATAAAACAGAACTCCCGGATGTTCGCGATTGTAGCCGATTCCCCCGACATTCGCCGCCAGATGAATTACCAACTCTTGCCCCTCGACAACTTTTTGGCAATTTTCCCATTTCCGCAAATCATATTCATTGCGCCGCGGAACACGTATATTGCCCTTTGGCACACCGCGAGCCAAAAGCTTTTCTACTACAAATGAGCCTAAAAACCCCGCTCCGCCCGTAACAAGTATTTTTAAATTTTGCAATTCCATACCATAAAGACTAGCAAGTTTTTATACTCCGAGCAAGCCAAACCTTGCGACATGCATCTAACCATGCTAGATATGCAAGAAATACAGCAACAGGAGGTAAAACGTGAGAAGTTTAAAAAAGCTCCTTGACATCATGGAAAACGCTGCAGTAACTGCCGGATCAGTGCTGATGAACACGCAACAAGAGGCAAAAGATCTTGTAACTTACAAAGATTTCTTAACCAGGGCAGATATTGATTCAGATTTCATATTGCAACATTATCTGAAAAAAGAGTATCCTTCTATTCGCTACTCCTCTGAAGAGGCAGAACTGAAAGATGGAAAACATGGGTGGATAGTTGATCCTTTGGATGGTTCGTGGAACTTTTTCCGCCAAGACGATACATGGGGTATCTCTATAGCCTACACAGAGAACGGCCTCGCGAAAGCAGGCGTAGTATATCTTCCGAAAAAGAGACAGCTATTCCTGACAGATGGAAAACAAGTACAAGTAAAACAACAAACCCACCCCAACGTACTTCCTATCGGTATAAGTAAACGAGGCGTGTTAAAAGAATGCTCTGTTTGGACGGATCACAATAAAAAAGATCCACGCCTCACGACTTCCCTTTTTGAGATTCTAACCCGCTACACGCGATATCCGCAAATACGGCTCTGTTGTACGGCGAGCATGATGGCTGTTGTAATGGGTAATATTGACGGCTACATACACCCCGCCCCGGAACCCTTTGACCACGCGGCGGCGGGATTGATTCTCAAAACAATAGGGGGCGAAGTTACTGATTTTGACGGCAGCCCATGGCACCCATTCTCAAAGTCATTGGTGGCAAGTAATGGCATCATCCATAAGGAGCTCTTGAAACTTGTGCAATCAATGAAAAAATAAATAACAACCTCCCTGCTGATCTCAATGGTCAGCAATTTTTTATACTCCAAGCAAGCCGTTACAAAAATAGCTTAGATATTATCTAGCTTGCAGAGCTTGAGATAAACAATATAATAGTGTACAATGTTCTTAGAATCTTTGAATGCCCTATAAGTCCTGAGCACAAGGCAGGTTGGGGTAAAAAGGAGAGAAAAAAATGCTACATGGACAGAAGTTACTTAATGTTCTTGGAGGAATCCTTGTTGGTTTTTTTATCACCACAACGGCCTTAATAAAATACTTCAACGTAACAGAGGTTGAGGGCGTACTGGGTGCGCTCGCACGGATATACGTGGAGGAATACCTACCCGCCATGGGCGTGGTGTTTGGAATCTTTGTTCCGATTCTCTTCCTCGTGCATTACATAGGCAGGGAGACCGCCCCAATGCCGGCAGACAGTAATAGGCCGCTTTTCATCCTCTTGGGAGCAGAAATAACAGCTATGGCTGTTGTTATCTCAGTAGTGTCTTTTGTGAAATTTTCGAGCCCCTACTTTTGGCCGCTCCTCCTTACCGGAGGAGTGATTCTAGTCGTAGGAACGTTAGTGTCGTTTTTCTTGATAGGGAAAACAAACGCACCCGGAGCAGAGGAGCTCCGAGAGTACCCTATCGATCAAAATGTAATTGACGCCGCTGTGAAGGCGGCGCTTAGACTAGAGCGCGCACGAAGGTTGTAGATGAGGAATAGTGGGAGCAAATTCCCACCGCGGGGCATTAACAAAGTGCCCCGTTTTTTTATTCCAAATCAAGGATCTCGTCAATGCGAATTTGCGCCACAAAATCCGGAACGTGGCTCACTAAAATCATAGCGCCCTCATACTGATTGAGCGCACGCGCAATAACCGGTATATGACGAAAATTTATATGATTTGTCGGCTCATCCAAAATAAGTAATCCGGGTTTAAGCAATACCAAGCGCGCAAATGCCACCAACCCCTTTTGTCCTTCCGAAAGCAATCCAATCTTCATATTCATCGACTCCGACGTAATTAAAAACCGCGCGGCCGTTCCGCGAAGCACGTCTTCCAATTTTACGTCCATGACTGCCATTAACGACTCATAAACAGTATCCTCAAAATTCAGCGTTGAAAAATCTTGACGATAATACCCTACCCGCACTTCCGGCATAATGCTCATGCCTTTCGCTTTGCCAGACGCCAATGCTTCAAGTAATGTAGTTTTGCCGATGCCATTAGGGCCTTTAATTAAGAGATGATATTTTTTTCGAAGCGTAATATCGGTAGCATGCGAAACTGGCTTATGGTTTTGCATCGTACTATAGGAAGTAATACGGGCAATATCACCCATAATTTCCTGTTGGGCAGGAATTTGAAACGGGCGGATTGTTTTATCTTCCTGACGAGTATCTACCTGTTCCTCTTCCATAACCTCAATCTTGTCTCGCATTTTTTTGGCTACGTTTCGCATTTTGCCGCCCTTATGCGCAAAAAAGTTTGCCTTCTCTTTATTTTCCTGAATTTCTTTCGCAAGCTGCGCGTTTCTCTTGTTTTCGCGTTCTACGCGCGCCGCGATATCTTTAACCACGTTAAAATAGGTGCCCGCATATTTCTCAATAACCCGCGTAAACACATCAAGATACAACACCGTGTCGGTAAACGCGTTTAAAAATTTCGCATCATGTGAAATAACCACGCACGTCTTTTTGTAGTCAACTAAAAATTTGGTCAAATGCGAAATCCCCGCCTCATCCAAATTGTTGGTTGGCTCATCAAGCAAAAGTAAATCAGGATCTTGTATCAGAGCGGCCGCCAACAACAAACGCGCCTGCTGGCCGCCCGAAAACGATTTGATGAGTTTATCTTTGGGCGCGACCAACTGCACCACTTCAAGCACCGCGTCAATACGCGGATCAATATCATATACTTTTTCTCGGAAACTGTTCTCAAAAAACTCCCGAACTGAAAGATACGCCTGCTCACGTGAAATAACCTGCCTTGCAGTTGCGATCGTCAAACCCTGGGCAATGTGAATGGCGCCTGATTCCGGTTTTAACGCGCCTGTTATAAGCGCAAAAAGCGTGCTTTTACCCGCGCCGTTTTGTCCCATGAGCGCGCTTTTAGAACCGCCGCGCAACGAAAAAGACACCTCCTTTACAATAGGATGCTTGTGACCATACTCAAACGACACGTCTTCAAATCGTACAATTACTTCTTCGCGGGACATCATGCAACCATACGCCATCTTGCGTAAAAAAGAAACCCGCGAATTATTTTTTGCGGGCTTCTTTTACTTTTTCTTTGTTTTTTTAGGAGCTACTGCCTTTTTGACAGGCTTCTTCTTGACCGGTTTATCTGCGCTTTTTGGCGTAAGGACATGTAAAATTTCATCGAGCTTTTTATTGAGTGCCTCAAATTGTCCTTTGTATGAGTCTACGGTTTTATTAACATTATTGTTGGTCGCATTCGTGCGCGAGTCTCTATTTTTGCGCTCGCCCGCCGCGCCATTATCAAAACATTCTTTGCAATATGTTTTCCTTCCTTCGCTTGGCATGAAAGGCACTTCGCACTTTTTGCCGCAATTATCACACGTTGCCGAATACATGCGCCGTTCTTCCGAATGAAATCCACCTCTGTCTTTATGACCAAAATCTCGTCCCTCGTTTCTCTGCGGCATGGAATCACCGCGCTCTTTTTCAAAACAATCGCTGCAATAAACAGGCCTCTCACCCGTAGGACGAAAAGGTACTTGGCATCGTTTCCCGCATTTGTTACAGGTTGCGTCATGCATTTGTGGCCGGTTATCTCGTCCGCCAAAACTCTTTTTGCCGAACTTCCCCCTGCCTCCCTTATTGTCTCTGTTAAAATGAGCCATATATGTAGTGGGCATAGTATACACCATCAGTAAAAAAATAGCAATAGCTATCAATACTCCCCATGCGACTGTTTAACATCACAGGTTCATTCCATCACAAATAACTGTCAAACCAGATGGCATGACATGTATAACCGCCTTTGTGTTTTTGGAGATAATCCTGATGATACTCTTCCGCTTTATAAAAGGTAGTAAGCGGTTCGAGCGTGGTTACCACGGGGTTTTTCCAGCGTTTTGATTTATTTACAATGGCGATAAAATCTTCTCCTTCCTTTTTCTCTTCCTCGTTTCCATAGAAAATAGCCGAGCGGTATGATGTTCCACGGTCGTTTCCTTGTTGATTGAGCGTAGTAGGATTGTGAATCTGAAAGAAAAAATCTAACAGGTTTTTATATGATGTTTTTGACGGGTCATATTCAATCTCCACAGCCTCGGCATGCCCTGGATGATTTTCATAGGTAGGGTTTTTGTATTCTCCTCCGGTATAACCAACTTCAGTGCCTACCACCCCGGGTTGAGTACGGATCAAATCTTCAAGCCCCCAGAAACATCCGCCTGCAAGCACTATTTTTTTATTCATGCGATGTTGTGTTACCATCTTCAAAACACACGGAATTCATGCAATATCTTTTTCCTGTTTTCGTAGGACCGTCTTCAAACACATGTCCAAGATGCGAACCGCACACCGCGCATACCGTCTCTGTTCTTTTCATGCCATGAGAGGTATCTTCAATATTTCTTACAGCACCGGGTAATGCTTCATCAAAACTTGGCCAACCCGTACCTGATTCAAATTTTGCTTCAGCCTTAAACAACGGGTTTCCGCACGCGGCGCATGCATAGAACCCATCTTTGTTTGGGTGAATGAGTTTTCCGGAAAAAGGAGCTTCCGTTCCTTTTTCTCGTAAGACTCTATATTGTTCATCCGTTAATTTTTTTCTGAATTCTTCTTCTGATAGAGACATAGTTGTGAACTCTTGTTATTTCCATTCTTTTACTATATCCCACTTGGTGGAACACACCGCGCCCAGTGAAATTACAAGAAGTATTATCTGCGCAAGCCATCCGATAAATGGCACCAACCCTAACATACTAAAGACCACCGTCCCTACGGTTATAGTCTGCCAGGAAACCCCTGATTCCTTCTTCAGCACATACTGGAAAAACATGTTCCCAACCAGCAGAGGCGTTACTATCCACGTCGCAAGTACCAGCATCACAAACCCCAATAATCCCAGGACACCAAGCGGAATACCAATAATAGTTACAAATAACACACTTGAAATAATTGGCGTTGCGATACATACCACAAGTCCTTTCCCTAATTCTCCGAGCATGTTTGCGCTTGCGGTATCAATAAATTTTTTACCAAACCGACGAAAACTCAAACCCACAAGAAGTGAAGAAAATAAAAGCATTAAAAACCTGCCAATCATCGCTATGGAAATAAAAGCTCCTACCAGCGCGCGCGGCACATCTTTGCGTTCACGCTGTTGAAAGTCCACCCGTCCACGCACCACCGCTCCATCTTCCTGAGTTAATTCCTTCGTTGCCTTATAGAAAAGATTACCCGAAATAACTGCGTTGCGCCCCAACGTTAGCATATCAGCTTTAACGGTAACATCTCCGGCAATAGGCGCGTTGATATACACGTCACCTCCGGCCACGCGCACACTGCCTGATACCGGCGCGTCAATTTGCACCACTCCTCCCCCAACTACCGCATCTCCTCCCACGCCTTCGCCGCCCAGTGTTACCTGTCCGCCGCCTATAATAGCGTCGCCATCTATGCGGGCTTGCAAAAGAACAGTGCCTCCGCCCGCGCGCACATCATCACCCACATGGGAAAGAATGGTCACATTTCCACCGCCCACAAGCACGTCGCCTGAAACATCACCGCTTATAAGAACTTGTCCGCCGCCCGCAATTACATCGCCGGTAACAATTCCCGCGCTTGAAACACTACTGCCGCCTAGATACACATCATTGGTAACGCGTTCTGCTATATTAAGAGAAACATGTTCTCCTCCTCGAAACTCCGCCGCTAGTACCAGTCCTGGCAATACAAGAAAGCTCAACACTAAAAATATATTTTTTCGCATAGTTGATAGGAGTTTATTATTATGCTTTTGACGAATAATTAATCATCCAATTGATGCCGTACTTATCGGAGCATGAACCAAAATAATCCCCCCAAAACATCATCTGCAGAGGCATTTCTACCTTGCCGCCATCAGAAAGCGCGGTAAATAAGCGATCTGCTTCTTCCTTAGTATCAGGCTGAAGGTTGATATAAACATTATTACCGTTAACAACCCTAAACCCCATAGACTCGGGCGCGTCAGTTCCCATAAGCATATGTCCGTCTAACACGGGCAACGCAACGTGCATCACTAAATTTTTATCTGCTTCAGCCATGGGCGGCGCGCCATCCTGCGGCGGCACCTCGCTCATCCGATGGATACCTCCCTCAAACTCTGTGCCAAAAACGGATTTATAAAAAGTAAAAGCCTCCTCGGTTGAACGAGGAAAATTAAGATACGTACTTACGCGCGCCATATATGTTATATGCTAGTTTTTAAGCTTACTCGTTATCTAATTTTTACATATCCACGTTGATTATACCACCCCTGAACGCTCCTGCCCACAGAACCAAAATTCTCATTATACGACCAGATTTAGACACGGGGATACATCTTGTAACCTATGCTACTCTCTACTAACTCAATCTTTTTCTTTCGGGGCAACCGTTTTATTTCAGCTTCCCGTTTCAAGGCTTCACTCCGTGTTGGAAAACATTCCTTATGGATAAGCGTCACCGGTCTGCGTAACCCGTTTTGTTTCATTTGATGAGGTAATTATATAGAAACGATTTTGAATGACTCGCCTTCAAATAATACAGCCTGACTATCTTGTAGAAAAATAAGCGGATCAGTGTCCTTTGTTATGTGCTCGATTATTTTTTTGTGCTCATTTATAAAATCAACATTATTGCAATGAGGAACAAGAGTGAAATCAATTAAACCAAGACCGAGTTTGTCCGGTACTTTCTGTATATGTTCTTTTTCCTCCTCGTCGTAAGAAAAAGCTGCAATAGAACGAGAAACAATTATAGATCCAGCACTTGTTCCCGTATATATTATCTTCTCGCTCTTGACGGCATTAATGATAATTTTATCAAGATTGTTTTCTCGAATAAGATTGATGAGATAGTAAACACTCCCGCCACAAATATGTAATACGTCCGACTCGTTCAACATCTTCAAAAATTCTTCTGCCGAGACACGTCGCAAATCAATTTCCGTGAGTTGAAATCCGAGCTCTATAAACTTATCCCTATCCAAATCTATCCACCACTTTTCTGTATAAGGATCGGCGGCATTCGCCACAAAAAGCAGGCGTGTGAGCTTGGGCTCTTTTGATAAGAGGGGTGTGAGCAGTGTCGCGGTTTTATCTATTGATGATGCAAGGAAAAGTTTCATAATCTATTTTATTAGTCTTCATAATACTCTACTGACTTTGGCTGCCGGACTAGGATTCGAACCTAGATGAACGGATTCAGAGTCCGCTATCCTACCATTAGATGATCCGGCAATTCTACGGACAACTATTTTTTAAAACATCTCTTATGGTAATACTTCGCCATGGTAGAAATGCATTTTTTATACTACTCCATTTAGGACAAAATTCAATGGCTTTACAAACATTTTTTTATGCGCTTAAATTCAGACAAACATACAAAGGAGGTTTGGCATAATGGACTTTCAAAGTCTGCTGAATGAAATTCCCTGGTTTAAAAAAGTTTTCAACCTCGCTGACACGCTCCCTGATACTATACCGCCGCCGTGGACTCAAAGACCTGTACCGAAAGGAGTCGTCTTGAGCGCACCTCTGCCAGTCGCGCTACGGAAAATTTTAACAGCAAACCATAACCTGTCTCTCAAAGCAAACAGTAGAATTGAAACGCATGTAAACAAACACCCCGGATGTTCACCTTACTGTTCTTCCGTGCAAGAATTTATGAAAGAATTGCAAGATCGCCGCGCGCTTACCTCGTTTATGCAATATTGCATTATGCGGTATGTAGATGATTCTAGCAACCTTTGGGTAATTCTAGAAGACTGGCGCGTGGCAATTTTTACACCGGGTGAGACAAGGTTGGAAATACTCAAAGACACGTTTGAACATATGCCCATGCCCACGGAAGAAGAAAAAAGAAATGGCTCATAACGTGGTCTTAAAAAAACCACCGAGTATAGTTCGGTGGTTTTCTTTTTGGTGTTTTTACGACTGATTACGCGCGTAAGTAGCGCCGGATGGCAATGGAACTTGAAAGAATGCCGATACTAATACCGACTAAAAAGAGTACAAGAAACAATTCCAAGATATGAGTTACATAGTACACGTATAAATCCGGTCCGCCGAAGAATTTTTCTGACTGGGGCCCCAGCCAATAGGTAAGAGGAAAGAATATAAGCAGGGCTATCACGCTTCCAAACAGGCCATGTAAAAACCCCTCAACCACAAACGGCCCCCGCGTATACCAATTGGAAGCGCCGACCAATTTCATAACCTTAATTTCCTCGCGGCTTGTATAAATTGCCATGCGGATAGTATTGAACGCGACCAAAAATGCAATGCTCACAAGTAAGAGACTCACCACAATGCCTATGTCGCGGGATGTTACTAAAATAGAAGATAACCTATCAATCACAAGCTCATTCTGGCGATATGTTATTTTATCGAGTATACTCGAAAGCACGTTTGCTTCAAGAAAATCACTGATCGCCTCGTAATGCGACGGGTCACCCGCGTGCACATTCAAACTCGCACCCAGAGGATTATCTTCAAGCTCATCAAGAGATTGCGTAATCAAAGCGTTTTCCCGATGCCGATCGCGAAATTGCGCCAACGCTTCCGCGCGAGATATATACTCCACTTCTTTCACTTCTCCTAAGCCTTCAAGTGAATCACGTACAGCAAAAATGTCCTCCTCCGGCGCGTCCAGACGAAAATATACCGTAATATCAACCTTATCTTCCAAGGAAGCAAGTACGGAAGTCAAAATAACATTCGAAAGAATCAATCCCCCCACCACAAACAAAGCAAGTACCATAACAAGAATCGTGGCAAACGAAATCCACCCGTTTCGCCAAAAACTTACCGTGCCTGTTTTTATAACGCGTCTTAGGTTAATAAACATATGCAAAAGATATAAATGCGTATTAGCGATTATTGTAACACGTATCGTCCTTTCTGTTCATCCCGTACGACTTTCCCTTTTTCTAAAGTTACCACGCGTTTTCCTAATGCATTGATTATATCGCGGTTGTGCGTTGCAAGCACAACAATCGTACCCAGCTCATTTATCTTACCCAACAATTTCACAATTTCCCAGGTGTTTATGGGATCAAGATTTCCTGTTGGTTCATCTGCAATAACCACGTCAGGCCGATTCACAATGGCGCGCGCAATGGCGACACGCTGTTTCTCGCCGCCCGAAAGCTCATGCGGAAAATTCCATGCCTTGTCCACAAGCCCTACTAATTCCAGCACCTGCGGAACATCCGCGTGAATAATATCATCTGGATGTCCTGCCACTTCCATGGCAAACGCCACATTTTCATACGTGTTTTTGTGGCTCAACAACCGAAAATCTTGGAACACCGTGCCAATGCGGCGACGTACATGCATAAGCTCGTTTCGCCGGAGGTTTTGTATGGGAACCGAATCAAAAAACACCGTTCCCTCAGACGGCCGTTCTTCTGCCAACAACAACCGGAGCAATGTGCTTTTTCCCGCACCTGACTGACCAACCAAAGAAATAAACTCTTGCGGTTCAATGGAAAGAGTAACGCCTTCAAGCGCAATGGAGTTTTTGTTATATATTTTTGAAACGTTGTCGAAAAAAATCATATAGTACTCGCTAATAATGCGAATAACAACGAATAACACGAATACGGAAATTTATTATTTGTATATTCGTTAAAATTGGCATTATTCGTGATTACTCTTTAATTCTGCTTCAATAAACTCATCCAACTCCCCATCCAAAACTTTTTCCACCTGCGAAGTTTCCACGCCCGTTCTGTGATCTTTTACCATTTGATATGGATGAAACACATATGAACGTATCTGGCTTCCCCACTCAATTGCTATCTTAGCACCTTTTAGCTCCGCAATCTCCTTTTTATGCGACAGTTCACGTAATTGGAAAAGTTTTGCTTTCAACATATTCATGGCACGCTCACGATTTTGTCCTTGAGAACGCTGTGTCTCCACGCGTATCGCAACGCCGGTGGGCTTATGCGTTACGCGTACTGCCGTTTCTCGCTTATTTACGTTTTGACCGCCCTTGCCGCCCGAGCGCGTAAACTCAACTTCAACATCTTCCGGAGGAATTTCAATTTCAGGCGCGTCTCCGATATCAGGCAATACTTCCACAAAAGCAAACGAGGTATGGCGAAGTTTTTTCGCGGAAAACGGTGAAATACGGACCAGCCGATGCACCCCTTGTTCTCCTTTCAAATATCCGTACGCGCGCTTTCCCGAAACCTCAAATGTTACATTTTTGATACCACCAGTCTCATTTTCATGTTTATGCAACTCTGTTACCTGCCAGCCGCGTCCTTCACAATAGCGATGATACATACGCAACAATATGCGCGCCCAATCTTCCGCATCTTCGCCTCCCGCCCCGCCTTGAATAGACACGGTTGCATCTCCACGATCATATCTGCCTGAAAATAAAAGTTCAGTCTCGGCAACGCGATAACGCGCTTCTACGTCCGCGGTCTTTTTTTCCAACTCTTCTCGCAATGCCGAGTCACTTCCTGCCACTTCAACCAGCTCAGCAAGCTCATGTATTTCCGCCAGTAAGTTATCCCAAAAAACAACCATCTCTTTAAGACTCGCGAGCTGTCCCGTTATTTCCGCGGCATGAAGAGAATTGTTCCAGAAATGCGCCTGTCGCGTCTCGTGCTCCAAGTGGATTATTTCTTCTTTTTTTGCCGCAATGTCAAAGACGGTCCCGCAGTTGTGGGACCATATCTGCCAACCCATGGATTCGCTCCGTAAGGGTATTGTTCATTTGTATATTGTATCATGGATATGAAAAAATGCCACAAAACGTGACAACATAACGCGTTTATGGTACTTTTTCTTATATTATAAGCCACCTTAGCTCAGTTGGTAGAGCAGACCCTTCGTAAGGGTAAGGTCCCCAGTTCAAGTCTGGGAGGTGGCTCCGAATCATATTGCGGGTGTAGTACAGTGGTAGTACATTAGCTTCCCAAGCTAAGGACGGGGGTCCGATTCCCCCTACCCGCTCAATTTGCTTCGCAAATTGAGCGAGGATCGCCCCAAAGGGACGGCCCGCTCATAAAAAAGAAAGCCCCTACCACAGATGGTAAGGGTAAACTGTTAATGATGAGCAAATTTTTGTAAAAGAACACGAGCCGGATCGGTTCGGCACATCCGGAAATGCAGAAAATGCTGATTACTCAACTTTGTGAGCAGTTACTTTGAAAAACCATTTGACACCATATCAGACAGGTCATACTATTGACTTATGACGCTCACGCAACAGGATTTAGAGGCAATTCAAAAAATCGTAAAATCGGAGATTGTTCCAATTCATCACGATGTAAAAGAGCTAAAAGAAGATGTCTCTGGTTTACGAGAAATAGTGCAATCACTTGCGATTTCAGTAGACAAGCTTGTTAAAGCAAATGAAAGTTTACAACAAGAATATTCTTTGCTTGTTTCAGAAATGAAGCTTCACGAAGTTTGGATTCAACAAATTGCTGAAAAAGTTGGCGTACAACTGCGCCGATAAAATAAAAACGACCTCTTAAAGGCGGGTCGTTGTAGCTCTGTGAGAGCTGCCTGTTATTTAAGATTTTTCGCGGGGGTGATTTTTTTTCTAAAATGGAAAGGACATTTTTCTTTAGGGTTCTGCCTTCCAAGTATTCAGGCAGTATGGCGGGGCTTCAATTCGGACTCGGTTTTGCGAAAACTATTTTTCTGGGGAAAAGGATTTCGCAAAACCTTGGCTGATTTTCTGTGCGGGTTGGGGGGAGGAATCCGCGCGGACTTCGCTCAAAAATTCTGCAATGGACTTTTATCGCTTTTTAAGATACCGTGAATTACGAAACACATGTATTCCTCTCATCTGATGACATCCTATCGATTTGTATACACAAACACAATATAACGTCTTGCGATGACCCAATTGGGTCATCGCAAGACGTTATTAATTCGCGTGGCGGTCATCGGATGATGGTGTGTTTCGTAATTCATGGTAAGATATACTAAGAGTATGAATGAATCTAAAAACAAGGGAAAATCACCTTTAATTGAGTGGGTGAAAATTGTCCTTGATAATAATAAGGAGACTGTTGCTATTGTTGAAAATAGACAAGAAGAAATCACAAAAGCTTTTAAGGAAATTCTATCTGGCTACCAAACAAACCCTTCTACTGTTCTCAAAAAAGTTGCTGAAACGGAAAATTTTGGAGGGTTGATATGTGAAGCAGGAATTAGGTTTATGTCTATGTGTCGTCATCACTTCTTGCCGTTTTTTGGTACTGCAAATATTGTATATGAGCCAGGCGAACATATTATCGGACTAGGGAAAATTTCTCGTCTAGTCCAAGTCTACGCAAAAAGATTGCAATTCCAAGAAAAGCTTTCTGGTGAAATTGCGAATGAGTTTATGAAATCGGCTGGAGCAAAGGTGTCTTTGTTGAAACAAAAGCTCGACATTTGTGCGTGGGACATCGAGGACCAAATAACCCTGGTGCTGTTGCAGTAGTAACTGTTGCACTTGGAACATTGAAGGGCTATGAGGCAGAACAAAAAGCGCGTGAACTCATTATTCATTCTTCAATTCATGAAAAATAATCTTAAAAATAAATCAAAAGAATCAAATCTTTTTCCGTTGAAAGTGAATCATAATCGGACGATAGAAAGTTTAGTTAAAGTTGGGAAATATGATTGGTCTCATATAGATATATCTTCCGAACTTTTTCCTACAAAGCGAAAAGGTATTTCCAATATCACAATTGAACTCATACATTTTTCATCTCGAAAAAGTACAAAACAAGTTTTGCAAGAAATAAATAAAAATGGTCTTCGCCCAGCAAATATAAAAGAAATATTAACTTTTGGCGCTACATACCCTAAAGAACAAATTAAATGTCCCATCGTCGCCAGAGGTTCGATGTGGGTAGGGTCGTGTGGAGGACATTTCGTTCCTTGTTTAAGGGCTGGCTCTAAAGGACGCTATGTTGATCTTTATTGGTTTGGCGGAATCTGGGACACTTACTATCGTTTTGCGGTAGTGCGTGACTCTAAAAAATAATATGAACGATAGTCGTTTCTCCAACATTCTCGGAGAAGATTATGATTTGCTCAAGATTGTAATTCCCCATCATGATGAGTTTCAAGACAAAATTGGCGAGGTAATTAAAAATTATTTATCTTCGTTGCAAACCGATACGATTTTGGCAGTTGATGGCGGAGTTGGAACAGGATTAACCACAACAAGAATTCTTAGTGCAGATAAACGAATCAAAGTTATAGGAATTGATAATGAGGAAAAAACCTTAAATCAGGCTCGCCAAATTCTTAAAGAATTTGGCGAAAGGATTGATTTGAGAAAACGAGATTTGCTAGAAGCAATAGAAGCTACACCAAGTCAGTCAGTTGATATTTTTGCTTCTGTATGGGTTATCCATAATTTCCAGCCAAGTTATAGGCAAATCTTGTTTTCCGAAATAGCTCGAGTACTTAAAATTGGTGGCCTTTTTGTGAGTGGAGATAATTATGCTCGTGATAATGACAGTGACCATAAAAAAGATTTAGAAAATCGGATTAGAGAATTCACTAATTTCGAGAAGATGGGAAGAATTGACCTTAAAACCGAATGGACGAAGCATTGTATAGAAGATGAAAAGATAAAAATTACGGAAGGAGAACAAATGAAAATTTTACGAAAGTTGGGATTTAAAGATGTTAGTATACAATATCGCAAAGAAATGGAGGCGATTATTACAGGAGTGCGATAAAAGTCCATTGCAGAATTTTTGAGCGAATCCCGCCCGCATTCATTCCCCACACCCAGGGTGACCATCCGCTATCTGCTCATGTTCCTGCACAGAAGAGATGTGGAGCAATCCTCCAGTCGTATCCCTCGACTACACTCGGGAGCTTGTCGAGGGACGACAGGGTGCGGGTATGCTATGCCGCATCTCGTCTGTCCAGGAACGCATTACGCGCCATTTCTCGCAACTTCTTACGTGCCTCAACTATGAAGAAGTTTTACCAGAGAACAATACTGCTGAACGGAGCACAACGACCCGCCTTTAAGTGGTCGTTTTTATTTTATTCAGTATAGAAATGCTGTCGTAGAATATCTTCCGAAATATACCGTAATGTCTGGTTATAAATCGCTTTCAGTGTTCCTTTATCCAACTCATCATGATTTGGTATGGTAAGTGTTTGCGAAGTTCCATCTGTAAGAATTCGTTTCAGTTTAATATGACTGCCTTTCTGTCCTGCAATAAAAAAACCCGCATTTTCCAAAATGCCGATAATGGTGAGTATATCCTTTATAGATATGAAATTGAATGATATGCTCCATAGATATTTTATATCAAAAAATAATGACTTATGCAATACAGTGGACCCCATGAGTATGCCAAAAAACCTCCTGGAACGGAGATTTTTTACTTACTGCTTATTGCTTTTTCCTACTTACTAACCAATCCCCCATTCTCCCATTTCCACGGCACCGCGTAAAGTTTTACCTGTGCATCTTTTAGTTGTGTCCGCGCAAACTCACCGAACGACATGCCATCGCGCTCGATTGCTCCCTGTAGCTCATTTTGAAATGCTTGTGGAAATAATACATTCTTTGCAAATTCATCAACCGACCAGCCATACAACTCTTTTGTTGCCTGGGGAAGAACATTCGGATCTGCTTCTTTAAGCGTACGCGCCACCACCGCGTCCGCAGATTCTTTAAGACCGGAAAGCGCCGTATGTTCCTCCACATACTGTCCAAAGATGCGTTCAACAATAAGATTCTGGAGGATGGATTTATGAATTTCTTCCTGTTCAGTTTGGGTAAGCGAAGCACTTCCTGCCACAAGTCTGTTTTTTATTTCGAACCCTTCAAGCGCTTTTGCGCGTTCATTGTATGTTCGATATAACATATATTCTCCATTTACGCGGCTCACAGGAAACAAACCAAAAAACCAAACCCCAGCGCCTATCGCCAAGAGACAGAAAAATAGTATGACAAGTCTTTTTATGTTGGTCGTGTGTTCCATTATGGTATTCCTATCCATTGTAATAATCGTGAAAACAAACCTGCTTTGGTTACTTCTTCACGCGGCTGATCTCCGTTTGTATCTCGAATAATAATAATTTCTTCTCCTTGTTTCCGAAAATTCAACCTTTGCCGCGCTTCGCGTTCAACACCTTCTTGACTGCGCAATTCTTCCAGTTCTGATGTAAGCGCGCTTTTCTTTTCCTCTAACTCCTGCACATGCTCGGTCACTGCCGCACGCTCAGCTTCAGCCGACCAGCCGGCCTCAAGCGCCCGAAAACTCATAACCCCCATCCCTAGAAGCAGTAGTAATAGTATACTAAGCACAGCGCGGGAAGCAAAGATCGCGCGCCAGCGACTTGGTTCTTGAAAATCACGCATAAAAAGAATACCATACTTGTATGCGATCACAAAAAACAAAAAAACGCATCAGCATACTATGGACAATATTAAGTGTTCTCGTGGTAATAAGCATGATAGTGTTCTCCATAGGTCCCTATCTATTCTAGCAAAAAAACTGCCTACTCATACAGGTACAGTAACACTTGCAAGCTGAAATGCCTATAGTTCTATTTCTTCATGATCTGAAGAAATGCTTCCGGTGGAATATGTACCTTGCCTTCCGATTTCATACGTTTCTTTCCTTCTTTTTGTTTTTTCCACAACTTCATTTTACGGCTCCGATCACCACCATATAAGTAGCCGGTAACATCTTTTTTCATTGCGGAAAGCGTCTCTGAAGCCACAATGCGGCCGTTTATCACCGCTTGAATTTTTACCTGAAAAAGCTGGCGCGGTAACACCTCTTTTAATTTCGCCACCAAAGAACGCGCTATGGTTTGCGCTTTTGCCCGCGACACCATACGCGCGAGTGCGGGTACCGGCTCTTCGGCAACCTGAATATCAATGCGCTCCACTTCGGCCGGGCGCATGCCAAGCGGTTCATAGGTGAATGAAGCATATCCGGCTGTAACACTTTTTAGGGTATCAAAAAAATCCGACACAACTTCGCGAAGAGGCAACTGGGCGGTAAGTTTCATGCGCATATGCGCGGAAGATGCCGCGCCGCCGCTTGTTAATGGTTCGCTTGAAATAACATGGCCTTCGTATCCATCAATAAGCGAAAGAATATTGCCAAGATACTGCTCGGAGGTAATTACTTCTGCTGTTATCCATGGCTCGCGGATTGAGACAATTTCGGCTGGTGAAGGAAATTTTGTCGCGGAAGAAATTATTTCTGTCGCGCCGCTTTTTCTCGTAACTTCATACGCAATAGACGGGCTTGTGGTAACAACAGAAAGTGAAAACTCACGGCGCAAGCGTTCTGTTACAATTTCAAGATGCAACATGCCCAAAAAACCACAGGCGAAACTTCTCCCCAAGGCCGTAGAAGATTCCGGCTCAAACCGAAATGCGGCGTCGTTTAATTGCAAACGGCTTAGGGCATCGCGCAATGTCTCAAAATCTTGTTCCGTTTCAGGGTACAAACTTGCCCATACCACCGGTTGAGCTTTTGCATATCCCGGAAGCGGTTGAAAAGACGCGTCAGTACTCTCCCTCGCATGCATAATGGTATCCCCGATACTTACCGTAGAAGGATTTTTCACGCCCGTTACTATGTAACCAATTTCCCCGGCCTTGAGTAAGTCTTTTGGCGTAAGCACGGGCTTAAACACGCCTACCTCTTTTACCTCGAAGGCGGTTTTAGTTGCATATAAATATGCCTTGTCTCCTTTTTTCAGTTCTCCGGCAAATACGCGTACGTACGCGATAACACCGCGATGGCTTTCAAACGTAGAGTCAAAAATTAATGCCCGTAACGCGGAGTCGTTTTCTGCCTTGGGTGGTGGTACTTCACGCGCCACACGTTCCAGCAATTCCAAGACACCCTCACCCGTGCGCCCCGATACCCGCGACACATGTTCCTCTGAACATCCCAATAATTCCGCAAGCTCCCGCACGGTTTCGGGCACCCGGGCTTCTGCCGCGTCAATTTTGTTTACCACCGGTATAACGGCAAGACCTTCCTTTTGGGCAATGTGCAAATTGGTAAGGGTTTGCGCCTGCACCCCCTGCGTGGCATCCACCAACAACACCGCGCCTTCCACCGCCGCAAGCGCGCGAGATACTTCATATGAAAAATCTATGTGCCCCGGCGTATCTATCAAATTGAGAATATGGGATATGCCGTTCATACCATAGGTCATCCGAACCGGTTGCATCTTTATCGTAATACCACGTTCGCGTTCAAGATCCATCTGATCTAGCAGTTGTGGTTTCATATTGCGTGCTTCCACCGTATGCGTCACCTCCAAAAACCGGTCAGCCAAGGTGGACTTTCCGTGATCAATGTGCGCTATTACGACAAAATTGCGTATAGCACTACTTTCTGTGGTATTTGATTTCATATTTTTTACAAATGCTCCGGCTCAAGACCAATTGCCGGCTTCCGCCAAAATTTACCTCCTAAAGCCCTTCGTACTTCCTCAAGCTCCTTGTTGCCGCGTATGCGAAGAAAAAATATTGCAGACCCTATACCGCATGTACCTGCCAAAAACCCATGTAAAAATATACCAAAAAATGTATTTATATCAAACAAGGCTGCTGATACTTGCAAAATGGCATAACTCACTATCCCCAGTAGCGCACTTGCGCCTGCCATGTCGCGTAAAAAAGGAACAAACACCCCTAACCGAAACGCATCACCTCCATCTGTCCGTCTCAAATAAAAACCAAGAAGCGCCATATTCACCAAAGCCCCCAATGCAAAAGCAAGCGGTAAACCAAGAACCACGCCTTGCGGAACATCAACCACTCGAAGTATATGGAAAAAAGGTAGATGAATGGTGGATATCTCTTGTAAAATCCGCACAAAGAAAAAAGCGCACACCACCGTAACCATCAATGCGAATGTATTTATGACTATCGGCACACGAACATTGCCAATAGCATAAAACGCCCGCACAAAAAGAGCGGTAAGACTTTGCGCCACAATACCTATCGCGAACAACGCAAGACTAGCCGCTGTAAGCCGCGTATCCGCCCATCCAAACTCCCCTGCGCCAAGCACCACGCGTACAATATGAGCCCGCAATACTATGAAAAGTATCGCCATGGGAAGTGTCCAAAATATAATAGAGCGGGACGCAGAAACCAAATGTTCAAAAAAAATAGTACGCTCGCGTTTTACAATAAGTTCAGCCATAGTCGGAAACGCGGCCACACTGTAAGAAAGACCTATCACCGCAAGAGGGATAGATTGTAAATTAAAGGAAAGCTGAAATATCGCAATAGACCCTGCGCCTAACGTAGAGGCAATCGCGGTTACCACGACAAAGGTAACTTGTGTTACCGCAATACCTACTGTGCGCGGAAACGACCTGCGAAACACCTGCACCATATCAGAAAATGTTCGGAAATGAACCCGTGGGAAAAATCCCGTATGCAAAAGACTTGGCACTTGGATAAGAACATGCAAGAACGCACCAAGTACAACTCCCCCTGCAAGCCCCGGAAGCCCCCATCGCGGCACAAATACAAGAATACCAATAATAATACCTACATTATAAAAAAGAAACGTCGTGGCATAGACAAAAAATCTGCGGAACGATTGCAGAATACTCGATATAAGTCCTGAAAGCCCCAAAAAAAGCGGCGAGATAAGTAATATGCGCGCGATATGAATAACATTCTGTTGACTATCCATATCAAAGCCAGGTACGTAGTAAGGAACAATGAACGGCATGACGACATATGCCACGAGCGCCAGCAAAGTTAGGCTCGTAAGGAATACAACAAGAACGGTATCCAAAAATTCACGCGCTTTTTCCTCGCTTTCTGACAGCCGTTCCAAAAAAAGAGGAATAATGGCAGTAGACGCAACAAAGAATAATGAAAATGCATACAACAAGTCGGGCACTCGAAACGCCGCATAATATATATCCAGCTCGATACCCGCGCCAAAACGCGCCGCAAGCAAACGATCGCGTAACAGCGCCAATAGATTACTTATGATAGTAGCTATCGCGAGCAAGAAAGCTGCTTCGCGCACATCGCGAAATTCTCTATGAAAAAGCTCGAAAATGCGTCGCGCCACGGAGATTGTGTTTACTCTTCATTCTTTTTGACTCCCTCTCCAGTAGGCTGGTCCTTTTCTAATGTATCTTCTTGCTGTAATTCTTTGCCCTCTTTTGAAACAGGCGGACCTACGCGTGTAAGAGGAGGCGGAGTAATACCAGCTAATGGTTCTCTGCCCGCGCGAAGATTCTCCAAAATAGCCCGCACCTCTGCATTGTCAGGATTCAGTGTTTGAATACGTTCGAATTGCTCAATCGCGAGCGCACCCGCGCCTTTTGCCGCATAGGTAAGTCCTAAGAAATACCGGGCATTTGAATAGTTTTCGTTCAATTGTGTTGTTCGTTCAAAAACAAGACCAGCATCATCATAACGCTTTTGTTGATAATACAACAGACCAAGCTGGAATAAGACGCCTATGTCATTAGGGACAAAAAGCATCGTGCGTTCCGTGTTGCTAATGGCATCTTCCACATTGCCTTTAATAATCGCGATCTGCGCAAGACGGAAGTGAGCCGCCGCGTAATCAGACTTCAATCGAATTGCTTCCTCCAGTGCCTCGCGCGCTTTTACATAATCTCCCAATACCATATACACACGCGCAACATCATCACGCAACAGAGGATCTGTGGGAGCTTGCGTTATGGCCTGCTTGTAAGCACCCGCTGCCGCTTCCGCCGCTCCTGTCGCATATGGTATTACCATTTCGTATACCTGCCCCAAAAGTCGCCAGCTTGCCGCGTTCCCCGGATTCACCTCCGTTGCTTTTTGCGCGCTTCCGACAGCAGAAGAAAGTGCTGCCTCAAAAGAGTCCTGTACATCCTTAGGTGATTGACCGCCTGTATTCTCAAGTACCCGTTGTAATTTGATAGAGGATGTCTGCGTTATGGCGTTGTAATACTCATCGCGGCTACTATCCAAAGCAACAGCCTGCTGGAAGAAAAGTTCTGCTTCATTCACCGAACTGCGCACCAAAAGCGCCTCCACCCCACGGCCATACTGGATGGCGGCAACCTGTTTTTGACTTCGAATATACAATCCCACCACACAAACTACCATGAGAAAAACGCTAATAAGCGCAATCAAAAACCCTTTTGTGGAGTCTCCCCGAATCGCAAAAACACGATAAGGAAGAATGCCCGCAATGTGTACCTCGGCTACAAAAAGACCTAACAAAAGAAAGGCAAACACGGAGGTAATAACAGTCAAGGGATAAAAGAACCAGGAAGAAATCAAAAACAAAATACCAAAAAATAGCGCGCTTATATACTGGTGTTCTTTGTTCTCAAGCTGTAATTTACCCAATAACAAGAGGCCAGACCACAAAAATGAGCCAACAAACAAAAGGAAGGCAAGAGCACCCAACAGACCTGTTGTGGTGAGTAATGTGGTAGCAAACGAAGAAGCTGTGTCAAACCGCAACCGCCAATAAACCGTAGTGTTAACCGTAGGATCCTTGAACCTATCCCACGCGTACCCAAATTCATTCGGTCCGACGCCAAGTATCGGGCGTTCCCGAAAAACTTGCTCGGCAACTCGCCAGGAAGAGGAAACAGACGGCGTAACATCAAGTGGCGGATTGAGAGAACTGCCAAAAAGGTTCACTATATCCTGCGAAAGAAAAAACACGATGGAAACAAAAAGAAACAATAAAGGACCCATAACATATTGCGCGCGCGCATGACCGCTTGCGTGGGAATATATATACGCAAGATACACAATAGAGACAATAGCAATACTAAGCCAAACCATACGATAATTCACCACTACCGTTCCCATGAAAACAAGCAACAGCAGAATCATAAAAGACAACCGTTTTAAGCGTGACTTATGAATACTTCCTGTAAGAAAAGAAAACAAGCTTACAAGTACGAAGCCCAAAAATATCCCAACCGTATTCCACTGACCAACCGGATTAAATGTACGCGCTTTGGTAAATTCCCAGGAAAATATATCAATCCCCAAAATACTCTGAACAAGTAAAAATAGAGAAACAATACCTGCCGAGACAAGAATCAACATATACACAGTTCGCACATGATTCACTGTGCGCAATGCAACTGAAACCAAGAACGCAAGTATTCCACTTATAAGTATGTGAAAAAAAGACACGGCAGACATTCCCCATAAACTTGTCTCCAAACTCACAGAAAAAAGAGCCGCCAATAAATACACCACCAGCCACACGCCAAGCGCGTACAGAGATGTAAACCGAGGAATTCTGAACGTACCCATGTGAACCGTTGTCGCTAACCATGCGATAAACCCAATCAAGGTTAATAAGGAAACAAGAAACATTTTATTGCCATCAACAGGGTTGTCCGTAATAGGCAAAAACCAGAGCGGCGTCAGTAGCGCTATAAGATATACACTCCACCGCGCTATAACGCCCCAGAGCGGTTCCTCATTTTGATTTACGGATATTTCTATCTCCTCCCCCACACCCATAGAAGCAACACCCTTATAGTCCTTTTCTTTAGAAAAAAATGAAAACATGCCCATAGTCCATTTTAATAAGTTAATATGTTTTTATTATAAGCCTCATATTGCAAAACGCAAGACAAAGATTTACACTTTGATAGTAACATAAATATTATAATAGTGGAACGGAAATATTTCACAATCAAAGAAGCGGCACAATATCTTGGGGTGAGCTCTCTTACCCTGCGTAATTGGGACAAGCAAAACAAGCTCGTGGCATATCGCAATCCGATTAATAATTATCGGATGTATCGTCTTGATCAGCTTGAGCTATTTTTACGTTCTATTGAATCCCCTCAAAAGACACACCGGTCGCAACAACCCAATACATCGACCAAAATACATATCCGAACTGATGAGGATTGACAGATGGTGTTACATACGGTAGAATGCATCGCATATGCGCCGGGTAGTTGCCCCACCAACATCTACAATGTTGTGGCGGGGAGGAAAGTCCGGGCACCCGCCCCGCTAACATCTGCAAGGTTGCAGTGGGGCAGAAGAAGATAGTGGTTAACGACCACCCTCCGATACGTCGGAGCGAGACAGTACCACAGAAACAATACAACCAATCGTCATCAGCTCTGAGTATAAAGCTCGGAACGATGAAGGAGGTACTGGTGAAAAGAGTGAGGTAAAAGCTCACAGGCGCTATTGGCGACAATAGCGCGTGGGAAACACTTATCTGGTGCAAGCCTTTCATAGGCGCTAGATCGTAACAGCAATGCTACGGCAAGATAGATGACTACCGCCAATTTTGTTCCGCCGTGGCAGAATATAAGATTGAGCGTCCCCATGGCGTAGCCTCAAGGGACAACCTTTCGACTTCGCTTCACGTAGGCAAAATTGGTACAGAACCCGGCTTACAGGCGCGTATAAAAACCTATCCAGTTCGTCTGGGTAGGTTTTTTATTTAGAGTCTATTTCTTTCGGCGAAAGAAATGAGGAGGCTGTTGCCGAAAATACTATTATTTTTCAACATATGAACTTTAAAATTAGATTTCTAGTCTTTAATCTCCTTTGAGGCGTTCATGGGGAGGCCGCATCATTTCTTCCCTATGTTTGCGTCCATACTCGGTAGAAGCAGGTCTACTGTCAACTAATGCCATCAACTCATGTGAAAGATTACCGGACCACAAGGCTCCGATCTTTTCTTCTTGACCAGCGTTCTTCAAATTTTGAATAAGCGATACTATGTGTGCACGCTCATGATCCGCGATTCGCCTACCTGCCTCCTCTGGAGTAGTCTGCTCCACGATGACTTGGATAAACTTTTGGAAATCCTCTTCATTAAAATTCTTCGCTGAAGCTGTAAGTTCATGGAATTTTAAAAGTGAATGAAACCACAGCTCGTGGTAGATTCTAGATTGATCTTCGTACGACATCGTCTGCAATACCTCAAAACCGCGTTGATCCAACCATGCGATCGCATGTACAATGTTGGGCTCCATACCAACCTGTCCATTCTGCATCATGGTAAGCAGATGCTCATTTATATAATCAGTCGCCCGATGCAACATGCGAGGATCCACCCGATTCTTATCTTTTCCGATCAGTACTTGGCCCAACAATCCATTAAGTTCGCTGTCGGACGTCTGAGGAAACACATTGGCTGACAGTTTTGTATTAACCTCCAAGCGCTTGAGTACATTGATGACTTTAGCCACCTGCCTCTGTCCGCCGATCTTTTCCTCCACTTCCTTATCATATTGTTGTAAATCTAAAATGGCCTGCTGCCTTTCAACACTAGATAGATACCCTTCTGTTTTGGGTAAAAGCTTTTCAAGCTCTTTTGGATCATGTGTTTTATAATAAGAAACCATAGCTGCGATCACGTTGTGAACTCCCGAGCGCTGGTCATGGATAAAATCTCTGAGGGCACCGAACGGATTTATGAGGCTTAGAGCGTCCAATCTATTTTGCTCCAATTTTGCAAGCTCCGTAGTCGGGACTTCACGAGCAGCTAGCATAAGTTCATTAATATTTGCAGAAGTTACTTTCTTGGCATATGCATGACAAATAAAATCAGCTGCCCCAAAATCTCCCCGCTGCATACCCCAGATATTCCCACCTTTACTGATAACAAGAACTTGAGAATTATAACTCTGCAAAGCAGGCAATAACCCTTTCTCCAAACCTTCGCGTGCTTCCTCTCCCAAGGGGTGATTACTTGCATATCGCCCAACAGCTTCAGTAAATTTTTTTGTTACATCTCCCCCACCTAAAGAAGCTATATCACGGTAAATAGAAAGTAGCCTTTCCACTTGTGTGTGATCTCGCACACCGATAGCTATACGTTCACCACCTATCAAAAATTCTTGCTTCAAATTATTGTCGATTCCCTGCGGAAGCGACTGAACGAACTTGTGCGTCGCCAACATACCAACAAAACCTTCACGTAACTGCATTTCGTTAAAAGTGAGGCGTGGCCACCTATTCGATTCAGTTACTTCCACCAGCATGTGTTTGAGACCCTCAACTGATTTCTTTTGCTCATCTAGATCTTCATTGGCCAAGGGGAATGTCTCACGCCATTCATGCATAAAATCCCTATACAGAGAAATCTGCTCACGTATATGAACCAACGACAGCAAAGATCTCATATCTCCGACAGATGTCTCTAGATTCTCGCCATATAACTCTTTTGCAAAAGAAAATATTTCTTCCACATACTCCTTAAACTCTCCTTCGTCTACAGGGCTCTTTGCGATTTCTAGTGCGAGATTGTTCCTATTAAAATCATAGTTTTTCTGCAATCTTCGGGCATCACTGAATTGTTCTTGAGTCAGTTGAACCTCCCCTGTTTTATCTTGCTCACGAACCACTTGCTCAAAATCTCTCTCTGGCAGGTACTCTCTCACTAAAGCAAACGCGAGAATAGTTCGCTCTCGGAACTTTTTTAGCCCCGCTTCCTGCTCGGGAGTCAATTTAAAATCATCATCAACTTCCTCGGGAGCATTATCAACCTTGCCCCAACCCGACGGAGCTTCTACTGATAAACTTACATTGGGAGCTCCAACCGAAAGATCACTATGCTTATCATCCTTCTTTTCAGGAGCTACACTAAGACTTTTCTCAAATCCTTCTTGGATCATATAAAAAGCATACCATGGAACTGCTTGAAAACACTAAAACGAAGGCTTCATAAATAACATATCCTCCCCTTTGAGTTACGAAATATATAGATTTTTTTAGAGTCTATTTCTTTCGGCGAAAGAAAGCGGGAACATCCCACTCATCACTCTCTTTTGATTCGAGTTCTTCTTCAACCACGGGCGTAGCAGGAGGCGGCATTACCGCCGCGGATTGCGCAACAGGCCGCGTGCCCATATTGACCGGACGATTAACCGTAATAACTTGATCAGGCTTCTTTATATTTTTTTTATCCGCATCCGCGGAAAAAACATTAAACCGCACTATATCGGATGGAAAACCTGACGCAATCACTGTTACTTTAATTTCCCCCTTCTTCAAACGGGCGTCTTCCACGGCGCCAAAAATGACTTTCGCATCTTTGTCTATGGATTCCGTAATAACGCGAGCCGCTTCCTGTACTTCCCACATAGACATATCAGGCCCTCCATGAATAGAAAAAAGCACTCCGCGCGCGCCATCAATCGCCACATCTAAAAGCGGCGAGTTAATAGCCTGCTTTGCCGCATCGGTTGCTCTTGTCTCACCTATTCCTTTTCCAATACCCATAAGAGCTGACCCCGCATCCTGCATAATTGCTTTTACATCAGCAAAATCAACATTGACAATTCCCGGCATGGTAATTAAATCCGAAATACCCTGAACAGCCTGACGCACCACTTCGTCACATACCGCAAACGCATCCTTAAACGTGGTTCCTTTTTCAATAACGGACAAAAGCCTATCGTTGGGGATAAGCACCATTGCGTCCACCGAACCCTTCAATTGCATTAAACCCTCTTCCGCAATCCGCGCGCGCTGTGCCCCTTCAAACGTGAATGGACGCGTTACCACGGCAACCGTAAGCGCACCCTGCGACCGCGCCGCTTCCGCAATAACAGGCGCGCCTCCTGTGCCTGTGCCGCCTCCAAACCCGCATACAATAAAGGCCATATCCGCCCCTTTAAGCGCATCCTTTATCTCCTCGATTGTCTCCTCCGTTGCCTGCCGTCCGAGATCTGGATTCATTCCAGCTCCCAAACCGCGCGTAAGGTTCTTACCAACATGGATCTTTTTGGTAGCAAGATTGTGATGAAGATCCTGGGCATCAGTATTAATAGCAATGAAATCAACGCCTTGGACTTTCGCGCGAATCATGTGATTTACCGTGTTTCCACCGGATCCTCCTACACCTACTACTTTTATTCGAGCAAATGCTTCGACTTCTGGCTTTATGTTTGGCATAAGCCAATCGTACTTCCCACTCCTTCCAGCGTCAATGTTGAAAAATACGGAGAAATATGGCAGAAAAGCAATCTACCATACTTAGACTGTGGAAAAGCTGTGGATGACCTGTGAATTCTGTTACGGTATGAACGGACGAATGAAACGCATGATATGTTCTCCAATTTTTTTAGGTACAAAGGTATTCATCCGACTCTTCTCTTGTGTCCCACACATCAACCCTGCAAGCCCCACGGCTGTCGCCCAAGCCATGTCTCCCGCAAGTTCATGCTCAGGATCCAAAATATGTATGGTCCCTACCTCCGCGGGCAATCGAAGCGCGCGCCGCGAAAATTCTACCAAGCCGGGCACACGAGCTCCTCCGCCCGTAAGAATAACACCCGCGGGCAAAAGCCCCGCGCGGCCCATGCGCCGTAAATACTTTTCGACTAATTCAAAAATATCAGCGGTACGCGCTTCCATGATTTCTGCCAAGTCCCAGCGCGAAACAGTCAGAGGAATATGAGGCGCAAACTCGCCAAAATGAACCATCTCGCGACGAAACATGGCTTCTTCCCCCGCGACCGCGCCATGCGCAATTTTAATCGCTTCAGCCGCTTCCACGGGGAGTTGAAATCCTATCGCAATATCATGCGTAATATGTGTGGATCCCACAGGAAACACTTGAGTAGAAACGAGAGAACCCTCTTCATATACCGCACATGTCGCAGTCTCACTACCCAGATCAAGATGCAAAACGCCAATTTGTTGTTGATGCTTTGTTATGGTGGCATAGACCGAGGCAAGAGGTGCGGGAACAATATCATCTACTGAAATGCCAGCCGCCTCAACCGCGCGCACTAAATTGCGTAAATGAGGAGAAAACGCCGTAAGATACAGGATGTGCGCCTCTAACCGATTCCCGATCATTCCTACCGGCTGTTTCGTGCCGGATTCTTTATCAACCGCGTACTGGACTACCAGTTCTTGCAGTATTTCTTTATTGGCGAGCGCGGGAAGATTCGCCCGCGCGGCAGAATGGGCGCGCGTAACATCTGCTTCACTTATTTCTCCGTCCGCTCGAGACACCGCCACAATACCTTTTGCCATAATGCTTCCGAAACCCGATCCGCCGAAACCAATATAGGCATGATCTATGGCAACTCCCGCGTGTTGAGCGGCTTTTTCAACCGCTTGCCGAATGCTTCCCGCGGTTGCTGATACATCAACCACCGCCCCGCGACGCATGCCTGCCGCCGGCGCCATGCCATATCCGAGAACCGAAAAAGAAGAAGTTGCGCCTTCCGCCCGCGGCTCCGCCACCACAACACGCACTGTTGAAGTTCCTACATCTATACCGATTATACTATGACGGGACATGTGTGTTCTGAAGCGTAAAATATAAAACGTGAAACTTTAAAATATACCATACACGCCTTTACAATTCGCAGTCTATGTATGATTCAAAACTTCCTGTTCTTTCCGTTCCATCTTCTTTGTTTCCTGTTCCGTTTTGTGATCATACCCGTAAAGATGCAAGAGTCCGTGTAAGAAAAGATAAGCCATGCGACGATTATATGATTCACCCGCTTGGCGCGCTTCCCGTTCCGCTTCATGCGGATTTATAACTACTTCCCCCACCGATGAGTCAAGAAGAAACGCGAGAACATTTGCCTGCGCGTCGCGGTTGTGCCACTTCCTATTTATACCTCGCATTGCGCGATCATCCAAAAAAACAAGACTTACTTCCATGGTATGCTTTTTAGACACAAGAGAAAAGACCCGTACCAATAAAGTGCGGGGAACACGCTTCGAAGTTTTGTTTAGGATAGAAAAATTAGAGATCACGAAGGCATTTTTTTACCATTTCGGTCGCGCGACCACCCGCCGCGCGCCCCCGCACAGCTATCATGACACCTTTCATGACAACGCCAAAATCTTTTTCAGATGACGCTCCTTGTCCTGCTATCACATTCTTCACTATATCACTAAGTTCTTCTTCAGAAAGCTCGGCAGGAAGATACGCTTCCAATATCTTGGCTTCCTTTTTTTCTTTTTCTGACAATTCGGCACGCCCGCCCTTTTCAAACCCTTCCGCCGCCTCCGTTCGCTTTTTTACTTCCGAGCGCATAACGTGCAAAAACTCGTCATCAGATAATCCTTCTCCTTTTTTAGTGAGACTTATTTCTTTGTTTTGAACCGCGGCAAGAAGCATGCGAAGCGTAGATACGCGCAACTCATCATGGTTCTTCATTGCCTGCTTCAAATCTTCAGAAATTTTTTGATACAATTTGGATTTTTTATTATTCTATCTTTCCCAACTTACGGAGCTTATCCGTTTCCTTTCGGCGCGTCATGCGATGTATCGCATTTTTCTTTTCAATCCGCGGCGAGGCACTCCGAGTTCGATATCGAAAAGCCCGTACACGCATCAAAATACCGCTTTGCTGTACCACGCGGCTAAACCTGCGTAAAAACGCTCCGGTAGACTCTTTTTGTTTTTTTGTAACAATTAAAGGCATATGTTTACAAATCGGGTTGTGAGGTGTTCCATCCTCCCAATAAATGCAAATGCAAATGATCCACTACCTGCCCACCCTCGCGACCCACATTAATACTCAGCCGATATCCTTGAAGACCCTGTTCTTCTGCCATGTCTTTCGCCATATACACCATATCACTCACCAGCTCTCTATCTTCTCCCACAAGCTCTATTATAGACTTTACATGTTTCTTAGGAATAATCAAGAGGTGTATCGGCGCCTTTGGTTTTATATCTTTAAACACAACGAGACCGCCCGTTTGTTTGATAACTTCGGCAGACCTCTTTCCCAACACAATATCACAAAATATACAATCCGCCTGCATAATTACAATTTTTTTCCTTTGAGGCGTGTCTTAACCACAACGGCCACATCTTTTAAGGTAACTGTCTCCTGCATGCCTGAATGCATCTCGCGGAGAATAACGGTACCATCTAGCGCTTCTTTTTGCCCTAAAATAAGCGCATAGGGCACTTCCAATTTTGAAGCAATCCGCAACTGACTCTTGATAGAATCTTTACTCACCGATTCTGCCACCAAAATATCCGCTTTTCGAAACTCTTCCAAAAGCCCAAACGATTTTTTCTTCGCCGCGGGCCCTAATTGCACAAGAAACAGGCGTGGTTTTGGAGCAAGGGGAACAGGCATTTGTCGCGCTTTCATTTCAAGAATAACCCTATCCAATCCTATTGCGCCACCCGCCGCCGGCGTCTGTTTTCCGCCCAGAGACTTTACGAGACCGTCATAACGCCCGCCGGCTGCCACCGCGATGGGAAGAGATTTTGCGCTTGCCACCACTTCTTCAGTCGGAGATATGCCTGTATCGTTCTCGGGAGAATTATTCTCGGAAGAACCATCTTCACAGTTCACAAAAATTTCAAAAACGGTGTCCGTGTAATAATCAAAACCGCGCACCAAGTGCGGATTCATAAAATAGGGAACACTGCTTTCATCCAAAAATTCAAGCAACATCTTAAAGCGCTTTTTAGAAGCCTCACTTAACGATTTAATCATTTGCGGAGCTTCTTCCTTTAATTCGACACACCCATGTTCTTTGCAATCAAGCAATCGAAATGGATTTTCCCGAAACCGCCGTTTGCAATCTTTGCATAGAGAATTAAACCGCTTCTTATAAAATGCCACAAGTTCTTTCCGATATGCGACGCGAGACTCATCATCGCCCATACTATTCACCTGAACCGCTATGTTCTGAAAGCCAAGTTCTTCCAAAATAGTATAAAACAAGCGAATAATAAGCGCATCAACCACCACATCTTCTTCCCCCAACACCTCCAATCCAAACTGATGCAATTCCCGATAGCGTCCTCGTTGGGGGTTTTCGTGCCGAAAAAACGAACCGTCGTAATAAAGTTTCACGGGTTGCGGTAATGTATGCATGCCATACTGAATGTACGCGCGCGCCACGGGCGCTGTTCCTTCCGGACGCAAGGTCAACATGTCGCCGCCGCGGGTACGAAAACTGTACATTTGTTTTTCAATGACATCGGTTGTCTCGCCCAGCGTGTGTAAAAAAAGATCCGTTTTTTCAAAATGCGGCGTCTCGATGCGACCAAAGCCATAAAATCGGGCAACATCACCCGCCACACGTCGCACATACTCCCAATACATTTCATCAGTTGGCAAAATATCGTGCGTGCCTTTGGGAGTTTGTATAATTTCTTTTGTATTTTTTTTGATAGACATATATTCGTAAAACCTGAAACCTGAAGCTTAAAACCTTAAAAAATTATTTTTGGTTTTACGTTTCAAATCGCGGGTTTTAAATTAAAGGTTTGTAATGACCCCGACTTCCGCAATGGGCCACAACCGCAAAAACGTCCTGCCCACAAGAAACTCCTCGCCTAAAACGCCCCATTGACGAGAATCAAAGCTTTTAAGCCGATTATCCCCCAACACAAAATACTCGCCCGCGCCCAATGTGGTATGTTCGTTTGGCGCTGTCTCCAGTGAAAGAGGGAGATATGTTTCTTCAAGAAGAATGCCATCCGGATGCGCGTCGTTTTGTATTACTACCGACCCGTCTTTGATAATTACCGTTTCCCCGGGGAGTCCGATAATCCGTTTGATAAAAAATTTAGCGGGATCCTGCGGATAACGAAACACTGTCACTTCCCCGCGCCCCGGAGAACGCAAAAGATAGCTTAACTCATCTATAATAAGGTACTCGCCGTCTTTGAACGTTGGCTCCATAGAAGCGCCGTTCACAATAAACGGTTGCGCCACAAAAAAACGAATGGGCAGAACAATGATAAGCGAAATAAAAATAATTTTCGCAAATTCCCATATCTCGCGGAAAAAACGCGCAAAAAGACCCGGACCGGACCCTTGTGGCAAGGAAGATGCAGTTTCTTCGTTTTCGTTCATGTAAAGATTACGACAATAACGCCATTGTACGCTATTTGTAATCATAAATCAAGGTACTGTGTACAGATATGTGCAAGAGCGCGTATAATAGGAAGCATGAAATCATCTTCAGCGCACAACTATCTAATTCTTGGTTTGGGGAATCCGGGCAAAGAATACGAATACACGCGGCATAACGCAGGGCGGAATGCTGTTTTGATGTTTATAAAAAATGGCGATTTCTCTCCATGTGAGGAAAACAAAAAACTGCAAGCATCGGTAAGTGAAGGTACCATCGGCAAAAAACATATACAAGCAATACTACCGGAAACATTTATGAATAAATCAGGGATAACGGCAAAAAACCTAAAATTAAAAAATAAAAAACAGATTGCCGAATCTGTTGTTGTGGTGCATGATGATCTTGATTTACCCATTGGAACTATCAAGATTGTAAAAAATAGGGGGTCTGCCGGTCACAAAGGCGTTGAATCTGTCATGCGCGCATTGGGTACACGGGATTTTACTCGCATACGTATCGGCATCGCAAAACCTGCCCACCTGAAAAAAAGCCAGTCGGAGGAAACTGTGCTAAAAACCGTAATAGGCAAAGTTTCCCCTGATGACACAAATCTTCTCAAAAAAGGAATAAAAAAAGCCGCCTCCGCGTTGCGAACAATTGCGGAAAGCGGCGTAGAACGTGCGATGAACGAGTGGAATTAACTTGCGCTTAATCAATATTGCCTATACACTCGTAGGGTGCCAGACGCACAATACAGCCGACAACTTCTTATCGCCGGGCTCCACCCCTCGTTATTGGAAAAGCCCGTTTTTTGGTTTCAAAAAAGAAAAAAAGAAATTCTCCGCGCTCGTCTCATAACGCCATTTTGGCAACATGCCACGATCGTTGCAGAAGCAGGACTGCGAGTAAAACTTTCTGAGTTCTTGCGCTCGCTTCATGATTTGGGGTACGTCCGCGTGCAAACAGTTATCCACCCGGGAGAGTATGCCCAGCAAGGTGGCGAAGTATATGTATACCCCATCAATGAACACACTCCCTGGCGAATTGATTTTTTGGGAAATATTATTGAGACCATAGAACAAGCTAGTCCCAAAGAAACAAAAACAGAGATTTCTCCGCTTCAGAAAAAATTCCTTGAACAAAACCGTCTGGGGCTTTTGAAAATCGGAGACTATGTGGTACACGCAGATCACGGTATAGGCATATTTCGCGGTATGAAAGAAAAAAATGCCACACTCTATATTGCCATTGAATACGCGCCCGCGACTTCCGCACCCGAACGGCCTGATATGCTTTTTGTACCTCAAGAACTCATAAAAAAACTAACGCCCTATGTAGGCTTTCGCACTCCAAGAATACACCGCCTGGGAACGCCATTATGGAATTCACTAAAAAAGAAAGCAAAAGAAGATATTATTATATTTGCCAAAGAGCTTCTGGAATTGTACGCAAAACGTGAAATCGGTGAGCGGACACCCTATGCGCCGCATGCAGATTTAGAAGAATCACTCGCCGCGTCTTTCATACATGAAGAAACACCTGATCAAGCCGAAGCCGCCCGAGACGTACTTTTGGACATGGAAGCCGAGCGTCCGATGGATCGTATCGTGCTTGCCGATGTGGGATTTGGAAAAACAGAGGTCGCCGTACGCGCCGCGTTTCGCGCCATATTGAATAACCGCCAAGTGGCACTTCTCTGCCCCACAACTATTCTCGCAGATCAGCATTTTGAAACTTTTAAAGAACGATTTGCCGCATTCCCTGTTTCAATTGAACGTGTAAGTCGCTTGGAGCGGCGTGTAACACAAAAAAACATACTGCAGAACATGGCGCGAGGAACAACAGATATTGTCATCGGCACACATCGCCTCCTATCTCGAGACGTAACATTCCAGCGACTGGGACTTTTAATCATAGATGAAGAACAACGATTCGGCGTAAGACAAAAAGAACATATCCGCAAATTAAACGATACGGTAGACGTGCTTTCACTTTCTGCTACTCCCATCCCTCGAACCCTGCACTTTGCGCTCTCGGGTCTACGGCCCATGAGCATTATAACCACTCCCCCTAAAAACCGCATAGCCCCCAAAACCTTTGTACTTCCCTTTGGTAAACAGGTAATAAAAAACGCCTTGGAAGCGGAACTTGAACGAGGCGGGCAAGCGTATTTTCTTTGTAACCGCATAGGAAAAATGCCTACCATGCGCGACTATATACAAGAAATGATTCCCAACGCGCGTCTCAGCATCATCCATGGCCGCATGAGTGAATCACAACTCATCAAGGCTATGCATGAGTTCCGAGAACAGAAATCAGACATCCTGCTTGCCACTACCATCATTGAAAACGGGCTTGATATTTCGAACGCGAACACTCTTATTGTGGAAGATTCATCCCGTATAGGACTCGCCCAAGCTCATCAACTCCGCGGACGCATCGGCAGAAGTGCTATTCAATCATATGCGTTCTTTTTGTATCCGTCTCAGAAACTAAAAGAAAAAGCCCAGCGGCGGCTGGACGCATTGTTTGATACTCAATACTTGGGCGCGGGGCAAGATATAGCGCTCCGCGATATGGAAATCCGCGGCGCAGGCAATGTCCTCGGGCGCGACCAATCAGGGCGCGTAAACCACATAGGCATGAATTTGTATTGTCAGATGCTGGCGGAAGCAGTTGCTACTCTTTCCCCTCATCTCCCTCTTTCACATGACTAAGAGAGAGCTTCCGTTCTTCCGAGTTTAAGTTCAAAATTTGGAAGTGATATACGGTGTCAAGCTCCATATGCTCGCGCATTTCTTTTTCAGAACCGAATTCCGACACATGCGCAAGACCGGAAAGTAAAAAGTCTTCGATCTCCACAAATACGCCAAACCGATCAATTTTACGCACGCGGCCCTTTACAATATCACCTTTCTTAAATTTGCCCGCGAAATCTTTCCAAGGATCAGGTTTCAATGCTTTTACCGAAAGAGAAACCTTGCCCCCTTCTACATTAATGATTTTTGCTTTTACCAGCTCTCCTACGTTGAATAAGTCGGAAGGATTCTCCACAAGTCCCCAGTCAAGTTCCGAAATATGCGCCAAACCTTCAAGTCCCTCTTCGATTTTGACGAATATGCCAAAATCCACAACGCCGGTAACTTCGCCTTCCACAACATCCCCCATCTGGTATTTGGAAAGCGCTTCCTTGAGTTCGTCTGATTCTACATTCTTCTCTGAAAAAATAAGTTTGCTTTCTTTCGGATCTATATCAAGGATAGTAACATCAAGCGTTTCTCCCACAAATTTTTGAAGTTCACTGAGAATCTTGCCCTTATCACCGCCTTCCACCCGCGGATAATGTTTGGCGGTAAGCTGAGAAACCGGCAAGAAACCAGAAATACCCTGCCAATTCATAACAAGCCCTCCTTTGTTGGCAGATAACACAAAAAGCGGCACGGGAGTTTTACTTTTCATGAGATCTTCTGCTTCTTGCCACATTTTATCTTTACCCGCCTCACAAAGAGAGAGCTCCGTGTAACCATCCTCATTTTCAAGCTCAATGACTTTTGCGGTTACCGGGCTTCCCGTTTTTAGCGTTTTTATGATATCACGCGCGTTATAAAACTCGCGGCCGTATATTACACCTGTACCGCATGCTCCCAAATCTATATATATATATGGTCCGCGGCGGGAAAGAACTTTTCCTGAAACAAGCTCCCCTACTTTTGGAGCACCAAGCGTGCCCACAGACTTAAAAAGCGCGTCCATCAAGCGGCGCGTAGCCTCCCCCGCCCACCGACGCGAAGCATTCTCAGCCTCTTCCGCAGTGGCATCAACGCTCATAATTGTGTCGTTATTGTGTGCCATAAGAAATCAGTATTTGTAAGTATACGTGGAATCAATAAAAAAGCAAGAAGAATAAAAAGAAGGAAAATAGAAGGTATCGCCTGTCAATCTGTCAATATTATTTCTTTTATTGTAGCATTGCCATATGGTCATTACATACTATGGAGTAACGTGTTTCAAAATACAATCAGGAGAAACCGTGCTCGCAATTGATCCCTACACGAAAGAAGCCGGCCTTACGCCGCCACGGTTCCAAACCGACATAGCGCTTGTAACCCGCAATCATCCGCTTTCCCACAACACGGATACTTTGGCAGGAAGCCCCTTTGTCATTACAAGCCCGGGTGAATATGAAACAAGGGGCGTGAGCATAGAAGGTGTCGCGGCTGGCGATTACACATTATACATTATTGAATGGGAAGGTATCCGCTTGTGTCATCTCGGGACGCTAGATACAAAAGAGCTCTCCGACGCCACGCGGGAACGCATTGGCACACCGGATATTTTGTTTGTGCCAGTAGGCGGCGTCAACGCGCTTGATGCTGAAGAAGCGGTACATGTAATAAATCTGATTGAACCCCGTATTGCTATCCCCATGTACTATGCATTCCCCGGATTTTCCGTCCTTGCACTTCATACAGTAGACACGTTCCTGAAAGAAATCGGTTCTGTAAGCATGGCAGAAGAAAAATTAACGCTCAAAAAGAAAGACGTTCCTCAAGATGAAATGAAAATCGTGGTGTTAAAACCGCTGGCCAGTAATTAAGAATTTTACCCGCATTCCTTGCCCTTATTTCTTTTTTATATCGGGCAAGAGCGCATCCACTATACGAGAAAGGGTTGCTTTCTTTTTCTTTGAAAACGGCAACGCATATGCGGCCTTTTTAGCTGCCGCCGCATGATTATCAATTTTTGCGCGCGTATATTCGTATGCGCCTGATGTATCAAGCAGTCTTATAATACGGGCAACATCTTTTCCCGAAAGCTTGCCTTTTTTTGAATACATAATGCCAAGTGTTTTTTGCTCACGTGCAGGAAGCTGATTATACAAAAAGAGCATAGGTAGTGTTTTTTTCTTTTCATAGATGTCGTTGTGTTTTGTTTTTCCCGTAATCTGTGGATCGCCCCAGATAGAAACCAAATCATCACACATTTGATACGCGTATCCAAGTTCAGTGCCGTACGTCCATAGTAATTTTTGAACATGTTTTGGTTGTTGGGAAACAATACCGGCAACTTGCGCCGCCGCGCCGATAAGCGCGACTGTTTTTTTGCGTATCACGTCACTATACGATGCCTCTGTGGCTTTTTCATCGGTTATAGCCATGTCTGTAAGCGTAAAATCAAGAAATTGACCTTCAATAACTTCAAGAAATTTTTTCTCCAAAAAATCCCGCGCCGCGCCCGCTTTTGCAAGCATGCGAAATACCAATATGAGTTGCGCGTCACCCGTGTTAATCCCATGATGTATCCCCCACACATTCCAAACCGTACGACGCCCACGCCGAAACTCATCATGATCCTCTATGTCGTCATGAATAAGCGTAAAATTATGAAATACTTCCAGCGCCGTTGCCACCTGCAAAGATTCTTTTTTCTTCCCGCACATATCCGCAATCAACATACATAAGCCAGAACGAAACCGTTTGCCTCCATACACATGAATTGGTTTTCCCGTCTCATCCGCAAACCCAAAAAAATACCGCATCATGTCGTACATCAAAAGACGCGGACATCCGTCAAGCAAACGCCCAATCTCCTTCTCCACAAGAGCATTATATGACTTGAATATGTCTAGTACCTCTTTTGGTTCTTTCATCATACGCCAAAATTTCTTTTTGTTGACGCAAAAAATGCCAACGCTTTTTCAAATTCATCGCGCGTAAAATCCGGCCATAATGTTTTCGTAAAAAAAAGCTCGCTATACGCCGCTTGCCACAACAAAAACCCCGAAAGGCGCTGTTCACCGCTTGTGCGAATAATAAGGTCAGGATCGGGGATGCCGTCTGTCCATAACTCCTTGGCAAATGTTTCTTTTGTGATTTCAGCTGGCGTCTTCCCGCATAGTTTCCGTGCCGCTTCCACCAACTCATCTCTGCCACTATACGAAACAGCAAGCACCAAGGTTTCCCCTGTGCAGTTTTTTGTTTGTTCCTCGGCGTTTTCTATCGCATCAGTAATATCTTTTGAAAAACGTGAACGATCTCCAATAACCCGGATTCGCGCGTTTTCTTTCTTGAAATGTGCCACCTCATCAACACAAGCGCGCTTTAACAGCTTCATAAGATACGAAACTTCCTCCGGGGCACGGTTCCAGTTCTCGCTTGAAAACGCGTAGAGAATAATGTGAGAGATGCCTGCTTCCCGCGCCCAGCCAAGCATGTCTTTCATTTTTTCATACCCTGCCGCGTGTCCGTCAAATGGGAGCTTGCCATGAGCGCGCGCCCACCGACGGTTACCGTCCATGATAATCCCCATACAGCGCGGAATGATATGTTCCTGTTTTTCTGCTGGTTCCATTAATACTGGATTTTAAAATCTCTAAACTCATGTGTTGCCTCTCCCCACTGAACTTCCACCGTATCCACTCGCGAAAGAATAGATCCGCTCTGAAGATATACTACATACCGTTCCAACAACGCCCGCGAACCCTCTGCCACCACCGTAACGCTTCCGTCGGATTCGTTTTTTACAAAACCCCGAAGCCCTAATTTGCGAGCCTTGCGTTGAGAAAAGTCGCGATACATCACCATCTGCACACGCCCCGTAACTCGACATGTAATTCTCCCGTTTCCTTCCATAATCATCTACTATAGATAATAACGAAAATGATATAATAATTGTTTATCATCAATAAGTATGAGTGTATGCTAACGCTCTCAAACAAAAAAGGGAAGCATGTCTACTCCCCTTTTAGAGCCCTCACGCGTGGCATTCACTAGTACATGATGGATAGCAGTGATACTCCCGAAGCCGCTTTTCACGTTCCAAGCGCGCACGTTCAACGAATGTCCGCCAATGTTCTCCACGACATTCTTTCGGGCGAGGATCGGAAAAATCCCACCAGCGTTTAAGATGTAATATCCAAGCAAGAAGATCGTATGGATCCATACTGCGCATTATGGATACCGCGTTACATAAAATATCATCGCTTGCAGGAAGCGGTTGATCTAATGGTAAATCCCATTTATAGGAAAGTTTCCACCCGCCAAAGGCGACTTCACCCTTTCTCCGAGAATGCGGGACATACTCTTCAAGCTCTAAAAAAACCTCTTGTGTCTCTCGAAACACATGGTGATCAAGAAAAAAGTGACACCGATTCGCTACAAGAGCCCCTGATTGATCTTCTTGGGGTATATGCACTTCTTTTGCCTTAAACGAAAGATGGTGCATGCTTTGCCCTAGAGAAATTGGCACCGATATAACCTTGTTATCAAACTCTTTGTGATAATATGGGGTACAATCACAAATACCAAAACGCAATTGTTGCATACCACAAATCTCCTTTCCTTCAGAAACAAAGTTCCTTTATATTCTCCGTACCATAGCTCTATATATTTTACAAGGTTTTCGTGAAAAAATTTGGAGAACGTATGGCGGGTGATGCTGGACTCGAACCAGCAACCTTTGCAATGTGAATGCCACTTTTTAACCAAAGCCGTCATTGTGGTCGGGTTCCCCGCCTACTTCTATATTTTAATGATATGTCGGATGCGGGGCACTATGTGCGTCCTGCAGGTATCGAACCTGCGGCCTTTGCAATGTGAATGCAACGCTCTACCACTGAGCTAAGGACGCAACTCCATGTCTCATGATTTCAGCGCACCAATCCTATCTTATCAATAATGACTTCATGAGGATAATCGAACACATCGCGTACAAATTTATCATTCATGCCCATGCGATATTTGAAATCGCTTGTTTCTAAAATGGCATAAGACAACTCTTTTCCCACCTCTGATTCTATAGATCGAAGGGTCAAATCAAGCTGACCCTTCTTAAGATTATCGCCCACAATAAGCATATCGATGCGCGAATCATTCCGTTTAAGAAAAATACCGGAAAGCACGGCCAACTTTACCCGCCCCACGTGACGCAATCGATTAGCAAGTTCCTGTTTGGAGAGCGGCGCGACTGTGAGTATTAAATCGCGTAATTCATGCAACAATTGAAACGAAGCATCAAGCATGTACCCCGATATGGTTATTTTTTTTGATTTTTTATTCGGCTCTATCGGCTCCTCTTCCACAGTTTGCGTTGCTTTGCGGATAAGTCCGATACTCAAAAGTAGTCTCAACTCCCGACGGGTGACATCCTGCTTCGTGTGCGTACGCCTTGCAACCTCCTGCGACGGAAAAACCTGCTCCGGATTGAGATAGAACAGTTTCAGCATTTTTACAAACGCATGCGAACCGAACAGTTTTTCCAAAATACCCATACCGCTCATTATCCTGTAGGGTTATGGAAAAAACAATCTTGACATAAAACAAAAACCCATGTTTATACATGAGTTTTTGCCGACAGACACATTTATTTTAATTCTACCGTTGCTCCAGCCGCTTCAAGTTTTCCTTTCAATTCTTCTGCTTCTTCTTTTGATGCGTTCTCTTTCACCACTTTGGGGGCGGCATCCGCCAAGTCTTTTGCTTCTTTAAGACCTAAGCCTGTCGCCTCACGAAGAACTTTGATGACCTGAATTTTCTGACCACCCGCGCTCTTTAATTCTACATTGAATGTGTTTTTAACAGCGGCGCCTCCTTCATCACCCTCACCGCCGCCTGCCGCCATGGGCGCCGCCATCATAGGCATTGCGGAAGAGACGCCAAATTTTTCTTCCAAGACCTTCACAAGTTCCGAAAGATCAAGAACGCTCATTTTTTCTATCTCGGCAACAAGACTCTTGAATTTTTCAGGAACGACTCCATCGTTCTTTGTTTCTTCTGACATGTATTTTAATTAAGTTTATATATGTAATACAGTACCAACGTTATATGTACTCGACCATGTTATTTTTTCTTTCCAATCTCATTAAGCGCCAGTACTAATTTTCTCTGATTTCCATTAAGCACAGCCATAAACCCGCGCATCGGCCCCTGCAACACGCCAAGTAACTGGGCAAGAAGAACTTCTCGCGACGGAATTTGCGCGAGACGCATAATGGCACCTGCATCCACAATGTTTTTTTGGTACACGCCGCCGATAATGGTTGACTGTTCGCGATTCTTTTTTGAAAACGCATATATCTCTTTTGCGGCCGCAAGCACTTCCTGGCCGCTCATGATAAACGCCACTTCCCCCTCCAATTTGGGCATCTCCACCCCTTCGTTTTTTAAGACAAGGCGGGCGAGGCGTTTTTTGGTAACTGTGTAACTTGCGCCAACCTCCCGCAATTTCCTCCGAAGCTCGTTTGCTTTTGCAACCGAAAGTTTACGAAAACCCACAAATACCATTAAATCAGCTTTCTTAAAAAGCTTAGAAAGATGGGAAACAATCTGTTCTTTTTTTACTTTTGTAATCATCTAGATAGCTTTTAGCTTATAGCTGTCAGCTCACAGAAAAACAAAAAACGGCCTTTGACCGCAGAAAAATACACAAAAACACTGTGCGTTCCTTGACGGCAAATTAAGTCCTTTTCTCTGGACAGCCGTTGTCTGCGGAATAACCCAAGTGTAGCCGAAACAGAAACCTGTTGTAAAGAGGTTGACAAATACTTTATATTATTATATAATATGAATAATCTTGTAGCTTGAAAAGGGGGTTCTATGTCTATGGGAGTTAAAAACATGCTCGGGCGAGGTATCTGCACCCTTATTGGTGTCGGACTTCTTGTCCTCGCCTGGACGTACGCGTCCGGGCTCGTGGTGGCGATGTTAGATTGGAATCTCATCGCCATAAAATTTTTTTGTAGTTTTCTGCCAGAAAGCTACAATACGATGGTGGAATCGGCGCTTCGCATGGGGTTGGGTGCTGACAAGGCGCTCCTCTTTGCGGAGGCGTCTGCTGTAGTAAAAACAATCATTGCAATTCCGCGTGGATTGCTTCGTCCATAACATTCTGACCAACATTTTTTCACCACCAACCACCCGCGGTTGGTGTTTTTTTGACAAATATTTATTTATATGCTAAAAGATAAATAAAATCTGTGGGCGAAAGGAGGTCTACATGTGCACCATGATGGGAGAGTTTGCGAAAGTTGTAGCTCGGCAGGTAGCCGAGGGAGAGCGCACCGAATATTGGGGGAAAGATTTTCTTCACCGTATGGCAACGGAAAGTATCCTATGGATAACTGCTTCCCTCGCCCAAGGAAAAATTTCTAAAGAGCAGGCAGAAAGCGGACTTGCCGACGCTCAAAAGTACATTCGACAACAGCATAAGGAGTAGCCATGACACATATTCAACAAGATGAAAGTTTTGTTATAGGGCTAGTGGGGAAGAAGATGATAATCAGAACGACAGGAATCATCTTAATTGGACAGATCACGGCCGTGTGTATTCTGTCTAATGGCAAAATTGTGTTTTACACCACTATTCCATACTTGGGGGGTGAGACAATCAAATCTATACAATATGGACATCTTCCAAATTCAGAAGTTGTGGGTTGGGTTATCTACACACAGACGCATCGCTATGATGATTTCGATATTGATATATTGTAGCGCATACTATCAACAGCATTCCACACCAACCACCCGCGGTTGGTGTTTTTTATAAACTTGCCGAGCGGTCGCACGGTAAATTTATAATTCTATGTTTTGTCTATTAGTTACCAAATCTATGTAAAACCGCGTAGCTTCCCACAATGGCCGCGGTTTCGGCTCGCAATACGCGGCGGGAAAGCGATGTTATAAAAAAACCCGCATTACGCGCCATGGTAATTTCCTTTTCGGAAAATCCTCCTTCCGGGCCAATAAAAAGCGACACGCGGCGGCTTGTGGGAGGTGCCGCATCCAATGATCGGCGTGTTTCTTTTTCATGCGCAATAATATTGAGACTGCCGGTCTTTTTAGCAATAGCAATCGCCTCCGCAAACGTAATAATCGACTGAACGCGAGGCACCAAAGCGCGGCCGCTTTGTTCAGAGGCTTCTTTTATAATTTTTTCGGCGCGTTCCTGATTAACGCTTTTTTTAATGGAACGCTCAGACGCTATCGGCACAAACGTAGAAATTCCCACTTCGGTACATTTTTCAAAAATAAGCTCCATGTTGTCTTTTTTCAGAAGCGCCTGATACAATGTTACCGCCACGCGCGGCTCGTGTTCGTTTTTTGTGCGCCCTACCACCGCGCCATCCAACACGCGATCCGTAATACGCTCAATATGGAACCGGAAATCCCAACCAAGCGCTTCGCCGCCGCAAAACAGAACAATTTCGTCATTGGGTTTCATGCGTAGCACTACCCGCGCTTGATGCACCAAAACAGCATCATCAATCATCAACGCGCCCTCATGAAGTTGTTGCAGTGTAAAAAAACGATGCATAACTCGGAAACTAAAAGCTAATAAATTTCAACGGCATACTTTTCCCAAACCATTCTTTCGCGCGTTTCTCAAACTCCGGCGTTTTATCGGTCAGACATATAATTCTCCGCCGACCACGGGAAAGGGACTGCTCTACGTCAGGATGGCGTTTCAAATAATCAGCCAGCTTTGCGCCGAGAAATTCATCTTGCGAGACAACCGCGACATCCGGACCCACCATGCTTTTTATTGTGCGCTTGAAAATCGGGTAATGTGTGCACCCCAATGCCAAACAATCTGTATTCTTTTGTATTAATGGTTTTAGATAAAAAGCGAGCGCATCACGCGCTAATTGTAACTCTCCGCTTTCGATTATAGGCACCAACAAAGGTGCCGCGCGCTCAAACACGGCAACACGGGCAATGCGCTTCACAATTTCCCGCTGGATCGCATGGGATTCTGTCGTGGATTGCGTCGCAAGCACACCTACCCGCCGAGAGCCCCTTTCTTGTATTGCTTCTGCCAAAGGCACCAATACGCCTAGCAAACGCCTATCAGGAAAATGGTTAGGCAAAAACTCCCGTTGAAGACGACGCAACGCAAGCGCGGATGCCGTGTTGCAGGCAACAATTACCAACTTGCACTTTTTTTGTAAAAATAAATATTCCACCGCCTGCCGCGTAAACTCATACACGGTTTTAGGTGAACGGTTACCATAGGGTACGCGCTTCGTATCACCCACATACACATAATCATACATCGGCAAATCCCGCGCAAGCGCGCGCAACGTAAACAAACCGCCTAAACCAGAATCAAACACTCCTATACGCTGATTACGTTTTTCTACCATGCAAATCATGATATCCCGATGATATCTATATGACAATGGCGCGATATTTTGTATAATCAAAATATGTTCGGCAATCTACGATTAAGCATACTCGCAGTCGGTATATGCGCCTTGGGGCTTGTGTTGTTGTTTGCGGTTGAGAACCCGGTTTTCGAATCACTCCTTTCTTTCGCAATACCCTCGCCTGAAGTTCAAATAAATACCATACCTGAACATACTGCTTCTTATACCGAAACATCAAACGAGCCGACACCAAATGAAGAAAAAACCGAACCAAAAGAGACGGAAAAAAACGTACTTGGCACATCCCCTGAAAAATTAAAAACCATGCAGGAAGAACGCGTAATTGTAAAAGAACCTGTTGCTCCCCCGCCTGATCCCATCCCGCGCGTTCCCTCACAAGAACTCTATGCCATGGCATCCGAACGCGTAGTAAATCTTTTCTGCGAGCTTCCAAACAACGAAGTCGCCATCGCCACTGGTGTTATCATCCACCCGCAAGGCTATATTCTTACAAACGCCCATGTTGCGGATGCGGAACAATCGCATACATGTCTTATACGTCGGGGCTCTCCGGCACGTAATTTTGCCATCGCGGAACGCGTATTTCTATCCCCAGGTTTTTCCAGCAAAAGTCGCACACGTGAAAACCTTGCAACAGACGTGGCGATTTGGAAAATAACAAACATAATTGAAAAAAATACCAGCGGCGTGTTTCCGTTTTTTTCTATCTACCCTGCTAATGTTCCTACTGATGGCACAGCACTCGCCACCTTCAGCTACCCGGCGGAACTGCTGGGCTCGTACGCGGTAGTAAGCGCGCTTTATTTGTCGTTTTCAGAAACGCAAATCATATCACATGATACCTATTTTATAGAATCCGCTCAAGGACTCGGATCACAAAAAGGTTCATCAGGGGGTATTTTGCTTGATCCTTTTACGGGTGAATTGGCCGGACTTATTTTTGCTGTAAACGACATCCATGCTGAATACGTGTCAGAACGCACGTTGTTTTCACTAACTCCTTTTGCCATAAACGAAACCGTGCGTGCGGCGACTGGCAAAGATTTGGACACCTATCTTGCAGGAAATCCATAATCAAAAAATTTCCCCGGGGGTCACCCGGGGATATAAACGGAGAAATTGTATAAAGAACTCCGTTTTATTGAGCTACAAAACCGCAAACAAAATTTTAGGTAAAAACCTATTTCCCATTTTCTGGGTGATAAGAGTCTACAAAATTTTATAAACTCAATAAAACGGTTTTGCTGTATCTATTGTACAATGTAAAACAACTCTAAGCGAGAAGAAACATGTGGATTATTTTATATGTACTTCAGTTCCTATCTCTACCCCACGTGCACGAACCCAGCCGGCATTCACCTCCACCACCCAATCAACCGCATCTGGTGATGGTAAAGAAATAATATGATTGCCACTTTGCGTAATTGAAGAAAGCGACGAAACGCCAATCACGCGCCCGCTTGAAATCCATATGAGATCAAGAGGAATCAATGTGTTTTTATTCCAAAATGTACGGGGGGAAGAATCGGGAAATATAAAAAGCATCCCCGTATCTGTTGATAATTTGGTAACACCCATAAGCCCGTTTGTGCGCTTTTCTTCGCTATCCGCAATAAGTACTTCCAGATTAGCATTCCCCATCTGAATTGTTTTTGTTTCGTACGTACTCAACGGATCAGTCTCCCGCACATACATCGTAAACACCACTACACCGACTACTCCCACAATAATAATTATAGAAATTATTTTAAACATATGGAATGTCATCTGATGACCCAATCTTGAATTATATTGATATTTTTCATATTTTAGTCTTCAAATGATGTTACGTATATAATCATACATAAAAAGTATATAGCAAAAAAGGCGAGCACGAATGCTCGCCTTGAGAATTGGTTAGAGAGAGTATCTTGCCTTAACTACTTTTCAACCTCCTTTGATCCTTGCCCACCAAGGAATGATCCAAGAATAGCGGCTGGACCATCCAAGGAACCTGTACCACTGGTCTGAATGACTGTTTGAGGTACCAGTTTACCAACATTGGTGAGAGCAGCAGTAAGAAGCTCAGGATGCTTCTCGATAGCATTGAATATCCTTTCTATGAGAAGCTCGTACTTGCGTAAAGCAACTACACGCTCTTCTCCTAGTACTGCCACTTGTGCTTTTTGTCCGATGGCGATCTCCGTGAGCTTTAATTTCTCGCCCTCTCCAGCAAGCTGTGCTGCCTTTTTGAGTTCCTGTTGCCGTAAATACTCAATCTGCGCCTGGACGAGGCCACCCTGTTGATCGGCAGTAGCTCGGGCATTTTCTGTCTTGACCCGATCATCCTGCGCCAACTTCTCTTGCTGGTAACTAGCTGAAAGTTGTTGAGCAAGTTGTTCACGAAGGCGAGCTACAAGGAGTTCAGGAGGAACAGCTGGATCACCAAATCGCACTTCTTTTATGTCTACTCCAGCTTTTTGTCCCTCTGGTTTCAAAGTATCAAGAGCCTTTCTCTCAAGAACCTGACGGTTGACGAGAAGATCAAGCACTTGTGGCAAACGCTTAATTTTTACAAGTTCACCTTTTTTGTCGAATTCTTCTACATCAATGAATCCACCGCCAGTCACATCCCGTATAATTGCGCGAACAGCTGGGACAATAATGCGATGCTCAACTTCCTTCTCCCCACCAACTGAAGCAACAACAATTGGAGCATTATCAGGAGTAATCTGTACCAGTACGCGGAGTTCTTGAGGAATATCCCAACCCTCCATTTTGAGAAAAACTGCACGATCCGCATACTCATCGTTCACCGGCTCATCTGTCTCTGATTGTATCTGGGTTATCTTACCTTCCTGATCTACATTCAAGGCAACAGTACGTCGTTTAAATCCTCCTTTGAATTCCCAGGATTGCACGCGTGTGTCCATCTTGATAATGGAATAAGCATCATTATTAAGATAGTACCTCCCCGGGAGAAGTGTTTTGTCCCAAACACCTATACAACCAACAGGAACCAGTGGCACTGAAAGCTTCCCACCACTTAAATCTGTCTCCTTGGTAGGACTACAGAACTCTGGCTTTTCAACATTCATATCACCAAAGTTAACACTAGAACGGACATTTGACTTAACAACGCCCACAAACCCTTTTTCTATACTTGTATCATCATCCTCCACAAAGTCCCACTGGAATCTATTAATACGCCATTTACCAGGAGTGAGGACAAATATTTGGGGACCCTTTTGTCCTCCATTGGTAAGAAAATATGTAACATCAAGCATGCTATCTATCTGTCCGTCACCAAACACTTCTGCAAACATCTGCCCAGCTTTCAAGGGTTGACCGTCACGCGCTACTAGTCTACCAAGCTTGCCAGCCTTTATCTCAACAACTTCCTCAGTGGTCACACTGTATAACACATTGAGCAAAAACCGAAAATGAAACCCTGGGCCAAGTATCTCAGCTTGCGGACCATTTTCTCCTGCCAAAGCTATCACGCGCCCCGGAGGAAGTTGGCGTCCTAGATAAATACGCGATAAATGACCAACATCATTGGAACCGATTGTTGTAAAACTTGTCGAGAGGAGAACAAGAAAGGCAAAGAAGATAAGCACACCTTGGACAATCCTTCGACCAAAGCCGCCAAATTCAATTCTTCTACTCACTCCTCCACCAATACCGCTTGGCAACATCAAAGCAAGCACAGACAACACTATCGCGAGAAAAACTCGAAACATTTCTGACTCCTTTCTGTTTGAGGTTTACTAAATTCGTCTTTGAAAGTACCATCCAGAATTGAGCCATACATAGCATAATCTGTCAAAAAAAGCAAGAGCTACCGTTTTTGCCAAGGGCGGAGTTCGATGGTTTTTTGGCGGCTTTTGTGGCCCCCTACAATTTCAATGGCGCTTTTTGCCACCTCAAAATAATCAGAAAGAAGCTCCAGCATTTCTTCGTTTGCTTTACCATCCACGGGCGCGGAGGAAACCGACACCTCAAGAACGCCATCTTTTTCCACCACGCCCGGGTGTTTTGATTTTGGTTTTATAAAAACTTCCCTTTTCATATAATTAGCGTCTTGCGATGACGCAAATAAGAAATAAACATATTTGCGTCATCGCAAGACGCTAATTTAGACAATAATCACCACAAACTCGCCTTTTCCTTTTTCTTTTTGAAAATAGCTCGTTGCTTCTTTTACGCTACCATGCCAAATTTCTTCGTATATTTTCGTAAGTTCTTTTACAACTATTAGGTTTGTATCCTCTCCGATTGTTTCAGCAACACCAGTAAATGTTTTTTGCAAACGATGCGGCGATTCATACACTACCACCGGCCGCACTTTAATATCACGCACATTCTGAAAAAACGTTTTGCGCCCCTTTTTATGCGGCGGGTAGCCAAGAAACGTGAACGAATCGGCAGATACCCCCGCAACCGATAGTGCGGTTATAAGCGCGGACGGTCCGGGAATGGGAACAAGAGAAACATCAGGCACATGTTCCCGCACATACGCAACAAGCCGAGCACCCGGATCGGAAATGCCCGGCGTTCCCGCATCACTCACGAGTGCAATAGATTTCCCTTGCCGTAAATCTTCTGCAATACGCGCGTGTATATGTTCGGCAATATGTTCATCATATCGCTCGACAGGTTTTTTGATTTCGTAACGCCGAAGAAGTTTTTGCGTAACACGCGTATCTTCCGCGAGCACCAAATCAACCTCTTTCAAAACCCGAAGCGCCCGAAGCGTGATATCTTCGAGATTGCCAATGGGAGTCGCAATAATAAATAATGTTGCCATACTAACGAGTAATAATATCTAGAGTGTATACGAAGTGTAGACAGAAATAAAAAGTTACGCACACGTATGAAATTTTACACTGTAAAGATTTGATATACTTGATGCATATTATCAGTAATTACATATCTATGAAAGAACCTTCAAAAATTACACCATGGAACCAACCATTGCCGGTTTTTCCCGCGGTGATGGTTATTATTTTGGTCGCGCTGGGTTTTGGCACTTGGGTGCGCAATGAAATGATAAAAACAAACGATTCGCTTGTTGCCGCGCCTTTGGGCGCTCTTTCCGAAATAGCACAAGGAACCATTACGCTTTCTTCTCCGAACGGCGAAGAAATATGGGCGCCCGGCTCCACCCATGCTATCATATGGGAATTTACCGGTAACCCTGCCGATATAAAAATAGATCTTTTTAAAGGCAATAAAGTATCGCGAACCATTATCAGATCCACGTCGGCTGATACAGGAATATATTATTGGAACGTGCCAAGCGGTCAGACTATCAGCGATGATTATAAAATTGTGATATCAAGCGCCAGTAACCCAACCATTACCGATTCAAGCGATTCATTCTTCAGTATCAATCGTAATACCGGTACGGAATCAGTGGTTGATTATATAATAAACACTCCCGACAGCCTCATAAAAGATAAAACTATTACGGTGAGCGGAAGTGTTATTATTGCCGCTGATAACGTTACATTACAAAATGTAGCTATTATATGCACGGGTGACGCCCCCGACCAAGATGGCATCCGCGCGGTGGGTGTTGATAATCTTAAAATACGTCTTGCGTCAATCCGCGGATGCGGACGACACGGCATCTACCTGAAAAACGGCAGCGGTCATGACATCGCGGAAGGTATAATAGCAAAGGTAGGAAAAGAAGCAGTGATGTTTGATAATGTAGACAATAGCTGGCTTATCGGTTGGGAGCTTCATGCTGGTGTAGCGCTTACACATGGCAGTCACGACAATCGCATTATTTCAACTATCGTCAGAGGAAACGGGCAAGGCAAAAACACATCTCCGTACCCCTATTATATTTCCGCCGATTCACATAGTAATCAAATAGCGCGGAGCCGAACGCGCGATAATAGTCAGAAAGCAAAAACCGTACTTTCTGAAAACCCTGATAACCTTTGGTATCAAAATGTTTGTAATGAAGTAGAAGGCTACGCCGGATGCTTCTTTAGGGATCCAAAAGAATTGGACGCGAACTACGGCGACCCGAACATGTTTTCTCCGCGTATTTGGTCTATTTGTACGGAAGCAACCACGGGAACCCGTTTTAGTTGCGACTTTGAAAGTTATACTAAAGCGAACGAAGACCCAAGAGTCAAAGCAGGCGATGTATTGGTTATAGACTCAAAAACAGGACCGGCCAACATTGCTCCTTCCATAACAATAACAAAACCATTATGGCTTATAGGAAATCTTATGGGTCAAAAAGGAGAATACGCCTGTGAAATAAATGTCGGCGATGGAAGTACTGCCACAGGAATTTCAGTAGCAAGCACGGGCGTTCGCCTTGAAAACATTCAAATTGACCCGACTGTTTCCATGCGCCCCGACACGCAACTGGTGAATGTAAGCATACGAAACAATAAGAATAAATGGAATTTAGTTGGCACCGAAAAAGCAATCGTGCCCCGACTGACGCCTCCGGGATGCTAACCTAGCTTGATTGTTCTTAGCGCGAATGCTAGACTCTCTAAAAATAGAGAGGAGGATTTGTAATGACAGAAAAGACATTCGGTATCCAAATGAGAGAACTTACTAAGAGAGCTTTGGAACAACGGCTTGCCCCCAAACCCAAACCGGTAGCCGATGAGCAGACTACTCGTATTCTGTTCACTCGTATAAAGAAGAGTATTGAGAGTTCCGCAAACCGTGGAGCGTATTATTGTTCTTACACTCTCTGGCCTACACATGGAGACGATACAGGGATTTTGAGAAGTGAAAAGCAAGCACTGGCGACGGCTTTTCTGTTGCAGACACAACTTGAAGCGGAAGGGATAGAGGCGATGGTTGGAAGATATATTCGCCGTGTATCTCTGGAGCTCGCATGGAGGGAAAAAAGATCCTTGAGTGATGAATTTGAAACGTAATATTTCAAGAAATTCTTTCAATCTGGGGATATGCCATGGGAAGATCAGCCCATAATATCGAGAGTGTTGTCCTTCAAGTCATTGCTGATGTGTTAGAAAAGCCCGCAAAAGAAATCAATATGAGGGCATCATTCGCACATGATTTAGGGGCTGGTGAGTTGGACATGGCAGAAATTCTCACAAACCTGGAGTACCAGCTCACCATAACGATACCCGATTTTGATGAAGGACGCGTAAGAACCGTAGACCGTCTCACCCACCGTATCCTTGCTTGCTATCGCAGAGAATACGGCAGATTCTAAACAATGCCCATCGACCATGATGGGCATGTTATTTTTTTGTTTCCCGTAGTTGTAGCTTTGTGATGTTGGGAGTACACTTCCTCTATGACGCAAGAGGAAGCGCTTTCTATACTAAAAACCGGAGCAAATGTTTTTTTGACTGGCGAGCCGGGTTCTGGAAAAACACACACCACAAACCAGTATGTCGCCTATTTGCGTTCGCACGGCGTGGAGCTTGCCATAACCGCATCTACCGGCATAGCGGCAACCCACATAAGCGGCATGACCATTCACTCATGGAGCGGTATCGGCATCAAACAAGAACTCACTCCATATGATATTGACCGCATTACGCAAAATGAGCGCGTGGTGCGGCGCGTCAGTCGCGCGAAGGTGCTCGTAATAGACGAAGTTTCCATGCTCTCGGCGCATACGCTTGGTTTAGTGGACACGGTGTGTCGTGAATTAAAAAATCCGGAAAAAGCATTCGGCGGTCTGCAAATTGTTTTCGTTGGAGATTTTTTTCAGCTTCCCCCCATTATGCGCCGCGAAACCGAACAGGGAGAACGCCTCGCGTTTGAAAACGCGCCCAAAGACCCGCGCGCCCAATTCGCATATCACTCTCCAAGCTGGAAAGCTGCACAACCGGTGGTCTGTTATCTTACCGAACAACATCGTCAGGAGGATGCTCTATTCCTGAATATTCTCTCGGCAATCAGGAATGGAAACGTTAACAAAGAACATGAAGCGCACCTTGCTACAAGGAAACATATCGCCCCAAATGAATATAAAAACACCACAAAACTTTTTTCTCATAACGCGGATGTTGATGAGGTAAATAACACGCAACTAAAAAAACTCTCCGGATCCCCGCATACGTTTACCATGAAAGAATACGGCACGAAATCCTTTGTGGAACAACTGAAAAAAAGCTGTCTTTCGCCTGAACGTCTTTTACTCAAAACAGGCGCCAAAGTAATGTTTACAAAAAACAGCCCCGAAGGGCGATTCGTAAACGGCACAACCGGCGAGGTCATTGGTTTTGAAAGCGCAGAGGGGTATCCGCGCGTAAAATTGCGTTCGGGCCGCGTGCTTACGGTAGAACCTGCCGAGTGGGCGGTAGAAACGGAAGGTAAAGCTCTTGCTCGTATCGGACAAATCCCCTTACGACTTGCGTGGGCAATTACCGTTCACAAAAGCCAAGGCATGTCGCTAGATTCCGCGTTTATTGATTTAACGCAGGCGTTTGAATATGGTCAGGGGTATGTGGCGCTTTCCCGCGTACGCACGTTAGCAGGATTACAGCTTGCAGGCTGGAACGAGCAAGCTTTGCGTGTTCACCCGGATGCCCGTCAAAAAGACACCGAATTTCGCGAAGCATCCATTTCAGCAGAGAGCGCATTCCGCGCCATAAGCCCGCAAGAAACCAATATCATGCATAAAAACTTTATTCAGGCGTGTGTGGGTAACGTTGCCGTAACCACAATTGAAAAACCAAAAGCATATTCAGTTGAAAAGATCCGCGAAAAACATTCCAACGCCTACAAGCCGTGGAGTGAAGAAGAAGACGCCATGCTTATAAAACTTTTTGAACACGATACCGATATCCGCATTATGACAGAAACTCTGGGTCGGCAACCAGGAGCCATCCGCTCGCGAATTGTTATGTTGGGTCTTTCTGACATTTAAGGGTTGTCTCTCGCGTAAAAAATGATTATAGTATAATCGCTGGTGGGGTGTCCGAGCGGTTTAAGGAGACGGTCTTGAAAACCGTTATACGGGAAACCGTATCGTGAGTTCGAATCTCACCCCCACCGCACAGTAAGATTATCGTTATGGTTTAGTAGTAGATTGAATGGAGAACGCAAAGTAAAATCAAGCTTTTTTCCGTTCAAGACGTAGTTCGAATCTTATGCATCATATTGGAGTCGCTTTAGGTTATTATAGAGGAGGTGTGTTTTATTCGGAGCCATCTAATTCCGCTAGATCGTAGGAATATGTAAAAAGCCGTCTAAGCGTGAGAGCGCAAAGCGGCTTAATGAGCCCCCGAGGAGTTGTCAGTTTTTTTGATCTACTCGAGAAGGCACTAAAATTTCAGATAAAAATGTTCCTACTGCGAGAACAAATAGGATGATACCATCTCCGAGGGGGTGGAATATGATATTCTCGCCAGAGAATTTATACGCAGCTAAAAAGAGAAAGAGCATGAGGAGAAAACGGGGTAGTTCGCTCAGTCTATTGAGAAGTTTGTTGCTCAAAGGAACGAGGAGCGTTCCCATCATCAGCACTTTTAGAGTTTGCCATGTAAGCATATTCATGATCAAGAGTCCAAGTCCTGTCATCATCACGAATAAGGTGCCGCAGACGGCCACATTGCTTGGTTTGCTTGTAACGCTCTCGTCGTCACCTATAAAACCTATCACTGACTGATGAATAACGACTCCCGAGATGGCCACCGCGTATAACACCTTCGACATTACAGCTAAAGTCCATCTACTATTACCTGTCTAGATTTCCCAGAGTATTATACCTTGTAGATTCGCCGATATGACCCGCTTGTGCCGCCGCTTTTCTTTTTGAAAAAATAATCTTATGTAAGATACACGTGAGCACGATATGTTGACATATTTTATGTAGCATGTTAGAGTCTAGACTTCTAAGCTTGTTCCTTAACATATGCAATAGAGGCTTCATGAAAGGAGGTGATGTATTTGTCTGTAAGATAGTTTTTGGCAATTCGCGCAGAATAAAAAACTTTAAGTAAGAAGGAAGGAGCTTTTCGTGATAAGAAAATTGTCTGCATCTTGCTCTACCTCTGCAATTTGGGGAGTGCTCATCATGAGTGCTTTTCTTTTTGCTCCATCGGTGGCGCGGGCACTGCACCCCGCGCTTCCGTGCGACGTTGACCTCCCCACGGAGTGTCAAATTACAACACTACACAATATGGGTGCCGGCGGCATGTTTAGTGTCCCAAAAAACCTCCATTTGGTTGGATCGGGTCATATAAAAACCGACCCGGGCTCAACGTTGGAGATTGATATCACCGGCGACTTGGTCATGGACGATGGCACTAAAATCACTGGTAACGCAATCACCGCAAGCGGTGTTGCCGCAACAGTAGTTATTACGGCAACCAGCGATGTGGTGCTGAAAGGAAGCGGCGCGAGTGGCGCGCTTATCTCCATGAACCAAACCGCAAGTTCCTGCTCCGGCGGGAAAGGCGGCACGGTTGATATTCTCTCGACTGAGGGCGATATAAAAGTTGAAAACGGCGCGAAAATAACCGTTGACGCAAAATGCCCTGGGGGTGAAATTTACATGAAAGCCCCGAAAGGCATTGTTGCGGTTGACGGGCTTGTATCGTCTGAAAGCAAACTTACCGGTACCGGCGGCACACAGCGACCCGGAGGCGGTCCTGTGACTATTATTGCCGGTTGTGACCTTACTGTTGGCACAACGGGTATTGTGCGCAGTAAAGGACGCGACCCGGGCGCCGATTTGGTTCACTTGGAGGGTGGATGCGAAATCGAAATTTTTGGCCGCGTAGAATCTACTGGACCTGGGCATACCATACCAGACAATCCAGTAAATCATTGCAACGGGCTAAATCGCCCCGACAAACCATCTAATTCTACAGCATGTGTGGAAATTTGGTCTGGCGGTACCTTGACCATAAACGCGTTTGACGTGAACAATGGCCAAGTAAACGCCGACACCGCGCAAAGCGGTGGAAATGAGATCGCATGGATTGATATATTCGCAAAAGGAAACATAAAAATCATCGGCGATACAACAGGGATTGTGTATGCTGTGCATGCAAATCAGTCTCATGTGACAAACTCCAATGGGGGCATTGTCACGGTAAAATCCACAGATGGATCAGTGACAACATCTGGCCTTGCTGTGCAAGCAAACGCGACAAAAGGTGGCAGTCATGGTGGGAAGATAACCATACACGCAGGCGGGGTTGGGGCTCCTGACGGAAATGTTGACTTTGGAGCTTCTTCAATCCAGGCGCTCGGCGCAAGTACTGGCACTTCCCCGAAGGGTGGCAGTATCGAAGGTGTTTCTTTTACGGGCGCGCTTCTTGGCACCGTAGGCGGACAACTCAACGCCGGCGGCGGTGGCGTCCCTGCGAATGGAACAGTAACGCTCGAATCGTGCGTAGGCACCGCCTACAATGGAACCGTAACTCCTGTTTTGACTCTCAACCCTGATAATTGCGCGGGTGCGGTTTCCCTTCCGGCGTATGTGGTATTACCAACGTGTTCGTGCGGAGGTCCGCCACCACCCAACGGAAACTGTCCTGTTTGCGAGCTTGATGCCGGCGGACAACCTATTGAGGTTATTGTTGACCAAGACACTACAGTTGATCTTAACCCTGACATTCCTGTATGCCTTGGAGACGCGGATCTCTGTGCGTTTTTCACCTACTACAAAAGTGAGTTGACGGCTGCTGATACATGGAAGGCGATCTTTGATCTTGGCGGGAAAAAGCTCGTCGTTATGGCAGGCGTTACCATCAAGACCGCCCAAGTGCCACCAGCCGGCAGTGAGCGAGCCGCGCCAGGTATTGAAATACGCACCACTTGCGAGATTGTCATTGAATGGGGTGCGGTCATTCTGGTTGAGTCCTACAATGACAAAACGGGTGATGTTGTTATTCACGCTGATGGGAAAATAACCATAGACGGTGAAATAACAAATCGCGTAACCGGAACATTGGGTGTTCCAGGAAACATCACTATTTCAAGTTGCTGTGGTGATGTAACCACGGGACCAATGTCACTGATACAAAACATTGGTATTGACCGTGGTGGAGGTGATATAACCATTGCTTCATGTTGCGGCGGAGATGTTGTCCTAAACGGACTCGTCCTCGCACGGGCAAAAGCCCATTCAACAGGAGCTCCCAAGCCTGATATTTATATCGCGGCGTTTGGAGGAGATGTAGTCGTCAATGCAAACACAGCCGAACCGTTCTTTGATGAGTACAATCCCTTTGGCACTAAATATGATATATTCCCGGGAGTGCTTTCATTTGTCACGCATAGCGACAAACCAGGACGTGTATCAATACAAGCTCTCGGAAATGTTGAAGTGTACGGACATGGAGATGACACAACACCCCCCGTACGCAAAAGCTTTGCTGGGGTTGCGGCAGGCACGGGAACATCTAACCCGCGAGGTGGTGTGGTTGATGTGCGGGCAGGCGGAGATGTAATAGGCACAGACCGAGCCTTTGAGTCATCTGGAAACGACAACGCCATTGGCGGCATTAAGTTGTGGGCGGGCGGAGATGTAAATCTCGCGCGACTTGGCGTCAACAACTCATTTGGCCCGGTGGTAGATTCCGCAGGAAGCAAGAAAGGCGGACCAAATGAAATCCGCGCGTTCCAGGGAGGGATCACAATCGCGCCTAATACGCTTATTGATGCGAGTGCTCCTGTTCCAGGAGTGAATCTCCTTACATCCTGCGCGGGCGTAACAAATAATGGAACCACCAACCCAGCAGATGCCAACGGCGCGGATGACGTAGGAATTTGCGGGCAGACATCCCCCGCTTTCCTATTCGCTGACTGTAAAGCGCTGGGGGTGAACTAGAATAGGACTTGGCGACTCGAACGCCAATTGGCGGTCGAGTCGCCAAACACACACAAACAACATCCTCCCGAAATTTATTTCGGGAGTTTTTTTATATGCAGTATCCTCCTACGGCTATTTTTTCAAATCTGCGTCTACCATTATTTTTGCGAGATCCTCAAATTTTATTTTTGCTTCCCACCCAAGTTTTTCTTTTGCTTTTCGCGGATCGGCAAGCAAGAAATCTACCTCCGTGGGGCGGAAATATCGATGGTCGATGCCGACATATGTCTGCCAATCACCAAGACCGGCATGACGAAACCCCGCCTCGCAAAACTCGCGCACCGTGTGCGCCTCCCCCGTGCCAATTACAAAATCTTCAGGTTCGGATTGTTGAAGCATCCGCCACATGGCTTCCACGTATTCAGGCGCATACCCCCAATCGCGCTTAGCATCCAAATTCCCCAAATAAATCTTGTCTGCCTTCCCCGCCACAATATCGGCAATACCCCGTGTGATTTTACGGGTTACGAACGTCTCTCCCCTTCGCGGCGACTCATGATTAAATAAAATGCCGTTTACTGCGAATATGCCATACGCTTCACGGTAGTTTTTTGCGGTGTGATACGAAAAAAGCTTCGCGATACCATAAGGGCTTCGCGGAGAAAATGGCGTGGATTCATTTTGCGGAGGAGGCGCATCACCAAACAATTCCGAAGAAGAAGCTTGGTACAATTTTACTTTTGCCCCCGTTTCATGTTCGTAATCTTTCATGGCTTCCAAAATACGAAGCGTGCCGAGCCCCGTAATGTTTGCAGTGTATTCAGGGATATCGAACGAAACGCGCACATGCGATTGCGCGCCGAGATTATAAATTTCATCCGGACGGATGTTATAGATAAGTTTGCGAATAGTGTTCGCGTCCGCAAGATCGCCATAATGCAGAAAAAATCGCACTCCTTCAACATGGGGATCCTGGTATAAATGCTCAATCCGCGCCGTATTAAATGTGGAAGCGCGGCGCATGACTCCATGCACCTCATACTCTTTTTCGAGCAGGAGTTCGGCAAGATAGGAACCATCTTGCCCCGTAACACCGGTTATAAGAGCTTTTTTCACTTTTTTACAATACCTTTTTTACATACAAAAACAAGATCGTAAGATATAAAACGCATACCGGGAATATGAGAAAGAATCTTGTCTATACCATGAGCAATCCGTGAACCAATAACCCGATACGCTATCTTCGGAAGTATGCCAAACCCATACCACCGCGCCATCTCCAAACCATGCCGCCTGGCAAGTAATTCCATCTCGCGGCGCGTGCTTACGCTTAGACGCTTTCCCCGAAACCAAAGCCCTATTTTCGTAAAGACCCGATGACTCCAAAGATTTCCATGTATATTGAATATCAGCAGGCTATCTTGATTTCGAAGTTTTTGAAAAAGAACCGCCATTGCTTCTTCACGCAATACAGGCTCCGCGTTTAAAAAAAATCGAAACGCGGTTACCAAATCAAATGGTTCTCCCCGAAGCGCGTCTATGCGAGTGAGATCCGCTTTAATCAAACGGGCATTCTGCACAACCTGCCGCGCGCGGCTTAGCATCTCTTCCGCAATATCCACACCCACCGCATTGTTCACCTTGTTCTCCAAAAAAGTAAGAATTCTTCCCGTGCCGCACGCAAAATCAAGCAGTGAAATAGGTGTTGCTTTCGTTTGCAGCAATGTGATCTCTTTTTCAAGGATACACTGTTCCCATCTCCATAATGCGTCGTCATATGTTCCCTGTTTATAAAGAACTTCATCATACACACGACTTACCTGCTCACTTTGATGCGATATGCGATAGTCTGTTTTCATATGCGTTCCAGGAGTGAGCAAATATCGAGCGCTCGCGCTTCCCATGTAAAACGCCGTGCAGATTCGCGCGCGTTCTTTGAAAGTTCAGCCGCCATGTACGGATCATTCAAAATACGTACCACCGCTTTTCCAAACTGCTCCGCCGATAAATCAACAAGAAGCGCATTTTTCTCGTGTATAAGCACCTCTTCCATAGCTTTTCCTTTCGCCGAAACAATCGGCTTTCCTGCCGCCATGTATTCAAATATTTTTGAAGATATGCTTCCCGGATAAGAAATACAAAGAGGATTTACAAGGACATCAGCGGCTTGTATATACGAAGGATACAAAGACGGCACCACGCGCGTATGTACTTGCACCCGATCTTGTAGGCCTTCTTTGCGAGCCGCCTCTTCCATGAGTTCTTTCTCCTCGGGCTTTGCGCCTACTAAAATAAGCATCGCTGGTCGGGGAACCAAATGCATCATGCGAATGAGCACGTCCCATGAGTACCATAAAAAATTCCCGGCGTACATAATCAGAGAAACTCCCTCTGGCAATCCTAGGTCTAATCGTTGTTTATCAGAAAATACATTATTTTTTTCAAACTCCTTCATATCAACAGCGTTTACGTGTGTTACCACGCAGGGCTTTGAAGGATTATAATATTCCATGAGACCTTTCGTAATAAATACAAGGCCGTGCGCAAAGAAAACAGACATATGCCAAAACGGTTTTCCCCACACCCATTCATGACTGCCATGCACCTCAAAAACGACACGCTTTCTTAAAAATACGCGAGAGAGAAACGCCATATGCCATAAAAATGGATCACGAAAATATAACACATCAAACAAATCACGATTATTCCACACATAGAGTAAATAGGATCGCTTCTGCGACGAAACATCAAGAGGTACCGGATACGTTACTTTTTTTTCACCGCAAATTTTCTCATGTGAAAAGGGCTCAGGAGCGGAGGAAAAGACCGCCACGCTATATTGCTTTGTTTTCGCAACAGCTTCGGCTGTCTTTAGAATGTTAATGGTATGCCCGCGGGAAAAAGAAAGACGTGCGCGCGTAATATAGAGAATCCGCTTCATAGTACCCTTCCTATCTTTTCCATTATATCGCTAAAGTTGTACCACAAATCGTATAGTGTTGCTGTTCCAAGAAACACAAACACGAATCCTAAGATACGCAAGGAAACCTTCGGTACGTATGTTGCAACAAAGTATGCGGCAAAGACCGCAAGAAATGGAAAGAATGCGTATCGGTACCGAGTCTCAACAATAATAGGAATAACGGCAAGGGGCTGCGCTATCGCAAAAAGTAAAAACAAGCGAGACGTACCATCGCGCTTCTCACGAAACCAAAGATACCCGCCCGCGAGCCCGCCCGCAAACAACATCAACGTCCATACAAGCGACGCGGCAAGCGTAATACGCATGTCCCATGGATGAGCAAACAAATGGATCCAATACCCACCGGGTCTCATGGAACTTACATAGAGAGTGCTTTTGCGCCACTGAAGCTCCAAAAATTGAAATGGGTGATTGAATAAAAATTCAAAATACTTTTCCCGTCCAACACGTTCAAGTATGGTACTGTCATATGTAACATCGCGAAAATCCTGAATGACGGGAGATTTTTCAAACCCGCCGGTTGCTTCGGGGTTATTTCCAACCCACAAATCATACCAACCTGCGGTAGTCGTAAGAATAAAATGATCATATCGCTGTGTCATGGCATAGGACCATGAACCCACAAGAAGCAAAGGCATGAGAACAACAAGCGCGGCATCCCGCCACCGCCAATGGAACAAAAGTACACCGACTGTCACAAGCAAAGGAAACAATGCGACAGGACGAGTAAGGACGGCACACGCCCATAAAAGACCAACTCCAATCCAAGCCCACCGTGTCGCGGAAATATCAGAAGAAATCAAACGGAGCGTACTATACACTGCCCCCACCAAAAAAAATATAAAAAGTGTCTCGGTAAGCAAAAGCCCATTAATCACAATAAGATCGGGTGAAAATCCAACAAGGAACGCTCCAAAAAGTGACGCCTTCTCATTATGCAAAAAAAATCGCGTGATAGCATAAACGAAATATACCGTAGCACCGCGCAATAACGCGTGCAGTATCCACACTATCCATACATGATGTCCAAACATACTATATACCCCCGCGAGAAAAAACTGATATCCAGGCCCCACACGCACAATTGCATCATCCGCCCGAGGATTTGCAGCATTCTGTTCGTTTTCTATATACCCGAGACCGCGCGCAAGATTCCATCCGACAAAGTCATACGCTTGCGCATCCACACGAGGACGATCGTGATAGTAAAAAGAATAGGCGGCGCTTACAAGCGTCACTATGATAACCGCTATCGCAATGGGAGACAAAAAATACTGTTTCATGGGATTTTCTTATACAAGGAAAAACGCGCGTCGGGCGGCGTATAATCCATATAACGTTCTTTCAAGACATTTGTATACGGATCCACAAAATCACGCATTGACTGATCACCAAACCTGTTGTAAGGAATAAAAACATAGTCCGGAAGCATATCAGCACGAACAGCAAGCGGACTTTCTCCCACTATAGTATTTCCGCTAATACGTATAACTTGATATTTTCGGCGCGAATCAAATAAAGAAGCAAGCGCTGGCGCGTCTATAAATCCAACCGTCTCGCGTGATTGTACGATGCTCTCTAACACGGTACTATCGCGCATGGATGCGTCAGACGCGGTGCGCCAGGAAAAAAAGAAAAAATGAACCGCCTGCGCTCCGATAAACATAATAAGTACAAAGGTAGCAGTCCACGAAGGAACACGATACCGCCACGCGCGCTGGTGTAAAAGCATTTGTATCGTCTGTGGAAAAATAAGAAACAGCAAGAGCGTACCACTAAGAAGATACCGCAACCAGCCAGGACTGCGAAGATACAACACAAATGCCGCGAGCGCGTATAAGAAAGCAAAACGCACAAATCGTATCCATGTTTCATCTTTTCCCCGCGTGCGCCACACACCAAACAAGGCTGCCATGACAAGCGCCATGTATTGCAAAACAGTGCTATGGAATAAAGCGCCCACACCGAAGACAGGTGTCGCGTCGGATGGAAACGGGTTCTGAAAAAAAACATACACTTCTTCCCATGAAGTCTGCACAAGCGGATGCGAAGGCAAAGAAATAAGCCACGGCACAAGAATAAGCGCCGCCCCACCAACAACGACTGCCGCCTTATGTATTCGTCTTTCATGTTCAGAAAAAACTATTTCAAAAATAGCGACGGCAATAAGGGGGATATACAGCGACGGCTTCGTTGTTGTTGCAATACCTAACAACATACCAGAAAATAGATACCACTTCCGGATATAGAGATAGTAGAGCGCCAACAAAAGCGCCACAAAACCCGGAATATCCCCCGTTGCCGTCTTGCCATTTGCATACAGCGGGGAAAATGTTGCCAGTAATAACACGGCACACAGCGCGGCGCGCCTTCCTGAAATGTTGCGTACAAGAAAATAAGAAACACATAGAAGTAGTATCAGCCACAACAACATATATAATCTTGCCTGCATAATTCCAATACCAAAAAGTGAAAAAAAGCCGGCGAGAGGAAGCGTAAGAAGCGGACCCGCGGCCGCTGTCGCGTAGGGCTTTCCAGACAAAACACCGGGAGCAACCGCGACATCCAATACCCCATACGTTAAAAAATTGCGCGCTTTTTCCACACTTACCGCTTCATCAACCCAGTACGATGGAGAAGACACAAAATCTCCCGTCGGGTGCCACACGGCAAAACACACCAATACGAGAAGGGCGCTGCCTACCGCAAAAATATCTTTCATTGGTTCTGAAATGGATATATTCATACTACATGAAGCTTCGATCTACTTTGTATATAAGAAAAATATTCTACTTGCCTACCGGCAGGCAGGCGATGTCCTTCTATATAAATACCTGTCGGCCATAAAGAACATTTTTCTTATATACAAAGTAGAAACGCAATACAAAAAGTCAATCAAAAAATCTGCTTCGCACCGCTACCCATACAATGCGTAATCCGTCTGCCGCGCGGATCTTTTTTCCTTCTTCATATGATCGCGGCTGGTACCGAACCGGTACTTCTGCTAACGGAATGCCGCGGCGCATGATGCGACACAAAAGCTCAACCTCATAATCAAATCCATTTGATCGTACCGGCACTGTCTGGACAACGCGTTTTGTAAACACCTTATACGCGCACGCGTAATCTTTGCATGCGTTGCCATACAACACGTTGATAAAACGATTTATCAAACGATTACCCACAAAGGGCGCTATGTGACGCACCTGATGCCTTCCGTGAAAAAGAGACACGTCAGCGAGCGGCCGTTTACCGAGAACCGCCTCTGCTTTTCCAGAAAGAATCGGACCAAGCAACACCGGATAATCCTCTGGATCGTATTCCAGATCAGCATCCTGTACAAGCACGATATCACCCGTCGCGTTGGCAAACCCGACTTTTAAAGCGCCTCCTTTACCGCGGTTTGGCTGAAGTGTTATTACGCTAATATCCTGTTCGTGAGAAAGAATGTCCGCCGTTTCATCAGACGAACCATTATTTATAACAATGATTTCTCGTTCCTGAATCTCGGGGGGCAACGGTGCTTTGCGTACCGCATCCAAAACACGCCGGATGGTACGCGCTTCATTATAGGCAGATATGATAATGGAAAGTTTTTTCATACCATGTTTCGTATACGACCGGCAAACCGCGCCAGCGCGCTCTTGTATGTATAGGTATATTCATCTGATACTACGCCGCCAAACGAGTTTTTAAATTGCGTAATGCCGGCTCTTGCGGGATTCGTAAAATTAGCTGAAGCCATATCAAGAAGCTGATATCCATTTCCGTTGCCATACGTGCAAATTTCGTGTACCAACCGCCGCGCCGCAAAGCCCGCGATACGCCGCAATTCCTTATCGCCTCCATCAAGCCGGGAAAAAATATTTTGAATGCGGAGATAGGGATGCGCATCATAACACGTAATCGTAGAAATCAGAGTCCCGTTCCAATACGCATTAAAAAGCATGCATTGCTGTAAAAAAGAACACGTGTGCACCGGCAAACCGCGCGCGTTGCGATGCTTAAGATACATGGCATACACGTCGCCCCATTTGCCGTCATCGCGCGTAAATTGCAAGCCTTCCATTTTTTCCGTGCGACGAATTTCATTGCGCGCCGTGTCGCTGTATCCGCGAAAAATTTCTTCCATGGGTTTATTGAGATATATATTGATAGTTTGTTTTTTCCGCACGGAAACCGGCACATCAAAAGACAAGTTTTCATGGGACAAACCGACTATATACGAATATGCCTGTTTATGGATAAGACGGCGCAAAAGCTCATCATCAAGAATCACCCGCGCATAGGTAAAAAAGAAATACGTTCGTTCTATAAAAGGTTGCTTCATTTCCTCCCCATATTCATCAATGGATAATATATACCAAGCTTCACGCGAAACTGCATCATTGAATCCGCAGGACCAACGGGTATTTTTTCCAGATAGCGAAAATCAGCACTGTGCCGAAATCCCCTCCCATGAGCAAGAATAAACTCAAAACCTGCTTCTTGGGCACAGCGGCGCGTTTCCAAAGTCCATCGGCTTTTCGGATATGAAAGTGCTACAACACGCTTCCCCGTCATTTCATAAATCCGCTTTCGAGACATTTCAAATTCTTCCTTCACTTCATCCGGCTTCAGTGTTGTTAATTTCCGATGCGAAGCCGTGTGCGTGCCTATATCAAAAACATCCTGCATCGCGCGGATATCATCCCAAGACAAAAAAATATTCGCCCGCGCCGGATCCAGAGCGCTATCCCATAACAACCTTTTTTTATCAATACAATCGGTTGCCACAAAAAGAGTCGCCGGTATGCCGTGCTTCTTGAGAATAGGATACGCATTAAGATAATTGTCTTTGTATCCATCATCAAAATACAAAAGCACCGGACGATTAGGCATTGCTTGCTTCCCCTCTCGTATATTCCGCAAATCAGAAAATCGCAGAAACGTATAGTTGTGCTTCTGCAAAAACATAAGCTGTTTTTCAAAAACAGCCGCCGGAACAGAAAGATGTTTATAGATATCGTTTTGCAACAGGATACTGTTCAATGAATCTGAAATACTGTGGTATCCCAACATGATTAATCGTTTTTTTGAGAAAAATATATATACCGCATTTAAGCCGCTTAGAAAAAGGCATATTTCTAACATTCTATGCAAAAACACGCTCATACGCGCGTCTTTATAAAATCAATAATACGCGTAACGCGATCATCCCAAGAAAAACCTCCTGCCCGCAGCAAGTGATAAGCATTCTTAGCCCGCCGGCGCGCCTCTTCCATATTTGCGCACGCTTCATTTATGGCACGCGCAAGGTCTGAACTCTCACACGGAACCGCAAAAAACGCATATGCTTCAGATGGCACACACGCGCGTATTGAGGGAAGATCAGAAACAATCATGGGTCGCTCCATTGCCATGTATTCTCGTATTTTCATTGGCGACATATATGTTATAAAATGTTCGCTGGTAGCGCAGTACGGCGCCACCAATATATCCGCTGCTGCCATATATTTCAAAGCTTCATTTCTCGGCCTTCCGGAGATAATTTCAATACGCGCGGTATTCTGTAAAAGCTGTCCAGCGTGGCGTAATGCATCGGTTCCATATTCTTTTGCGTCCGTGCCGACATATGCCACAAGAACACAATGTTCATCAATACCAAGCTCTTTCCGCATCTCAAGCTTGCGATCTTTCAGCACGTCAAACTCATCAAAATCGACACCATTGGGAGCAACAAGAATATGCTGTTCATCAATACCAAATCGTTTCATAAGAATCTTTTTCTTATCTTCATTCGTGGTAATAATACCACGCGCGCCCGCAAAAACACGGCGGTATCGCTGTTCTGAAAATCGGGAAAGCGTATGCAGTTCAAAAAAATAATTCCCGTAAAACTGTTTGTGAAAAAATAACAGCCAATCGGTAAGCAACACGTCGCGCGCATACCATACTGTATGTTCCGGAGCAGTTCTTATACATGGGAGAAACCGGCGCGCCCCCCAAAACCTACGTGGCAGAAACGCTGCATTTCCCACTTCTTCCACACAAAAAGGTTCATGGATATTGTATGTCTGAAAAAGATCATTTCGGGACATACGCGACTCCGCAATATATAACGCAAAATCTACCCGTTTTGAAAACGCGCCTGACATCTTCATAACCTGCAGGCGGTTTACATAACGAGATGGAAATGTAAGGGGGGTAAGATAATGGAGCTTCATGGGGACCACCTATTATAGTTGCTAAAACACGATTTTTGTTGTAAAATAATACTACAATGAATCCCGAAAAAATTCAAAACCTCGGATGCAATCTTGCTGATCAAAAATTACAGAAGGTGCTTTTTTCTATTGCTTCCCTACCGCAGATTACACGCCCCCTTGTGTGCCTGCCAGACATCCATCTCAAAGAAAACAACGAAGCGCCGTGTTCATTTGTCACCGCCGCCGATGGTGTTATCATTCCCGAACTCACCGCGCCATCGGTTGGGTGCGGTATGGGCATAATACTCACATCTCTCAAACGAAACGACCTTACGCCTGACAAGCTGGAAACATTTTACGCACATATGCAAGAACACCGAAGCGCGCGGTTTGGCACCATACAAAATATATTACTGTGGCTTGGCATCATAGACCGAACAGGCGCACAATACGACTTTTCTAAAAAAGATCTGGCGGACGCCATTCGCGACGGCGCAAAATTCGCGGCGCGTAAATATAATATGTCTCCTGAAACCCTCAATCATATTGAATACGCGGGTGATGTTATGGATGATGCAACTGAACACGCATTTCCGCCTGAACGCATATTGCCCCGATCTGCATGGGTATCTGGCAGGCACGATATTGGCTATGGGTTTAAGGGAAACCATTTTCTTGAGGTACAGTATATAGAACATATACCGGATGAAACAACAGCTTCTTCTTGGGGAATTTCCAAAGACCAAGTAGTCATTATGTATCATGGCGGGGGCGGGGCGGTGTCGCACTATATGGGTCGCTATTTTGCAAAACGCAAAAAAGAATCCAAAAGTTTCAAAACAAGATTATTCCAGTTCATTGCCAAGTTCCTCTTTCACTTTGCTTCCGAGGAAGGTATCCTTAATTTCCGTACGCGTTGGCGATATTACTTTCATCCGATGAAATTTCAAGCGGTCCCCGTCAACACTCCTGAAGGCGCGCGGCTTTTTGCTTCTATCAAAGCATCTCTCAATTATAGCTACGCGTTTCGCCTTGCCATTGTAAAACGCGTGACAGACGCGCTCCAAGAAACATTTGGAGCAAGCACATCTGTGTGTCTTTTGTGGGATACGGTTCATAACGCCATTCATGAAGAAGCCATCGCGGGAAAAACATATATCGTACACCGCCATACCGCAACCCGCGTGTTTGATGATAAACCTGTGCTTATATCCGGCTTCAACAACACCAATTCTTATATCGGTATAGGACTTCAGGGAGCCCAAAATCATCTTTTTTCCGCAGATCATGGCGCAGGAGAAACCATAAAAACACATAAAGAAAACGGAGCCGTACAGCCGCATCCGAACAATCATTCAACAGATATCTACACCTCAAAACCGCCGTATAAAAAAACGGCAGTCCATATAACCAATGAAGGTCTGGATGCCGTTATAAAACCGTTGGAGAATGCGAACATCATGCGCGCGGTAGCCTACACGCGCCCGATTGCCGTATTTAAGGGATGAGGCGAAGCTTTTTTAATACCACTGCCCGGATATGCCGAACAATCTTTTCCCGTCCACTAATCACTGTCATGCAGTGATTCCCTTGAAAAGAGATTAATGACGATTTAATGTCCGTCACCAGCTCGGGACCATCTGGACCCTCTATGATGTCACCAACAGACAAATCCGATACTGTAGTTAATTCCACAACAATCCCCCTCTCTAAACTTAAATAATTCTTACCATAAACTATAATAAAAAGCAATGCCATTCTCATGCGACAATCAGCCATTCCCAGAAGTAGTGGGGAAAATAGAACGCGTGAAAAAACATGTGCCAAGTTTGGCGCGGCCGCTGGTTTGCCTGCCTAATATCCATCCAAAAGCCGGGCTTGAATCCCCCCCTCAATTTGTTGCCGCCACCAAAGATATAATCGTGCCGCAACTCACTGCTCCTGCCATGAACTGCGGCATGAGCCTATATAAGACAAACCTCACGCGATACGATTTCTCCGAAGAATTTTTGAACGACTTTGCGACGCGGCTCCGCGCAGGCGTGCATCCGTGGATTGGAAAATGGAAAACAGCCCTCCAATGGCTCGGGCTTTATACCCGCCCCGCAACTGTGTACGATCTTACTGAGGGCGAACTCAAGAATATTTTTCTTAATGGCGCGCCTGCCGCCTTTACGCGCTACCAATTAGCGTCATCCGATGACGCTAATATGGAATATGGAGGGTGCGTGCTTTCGGAAGAAGAAAAAAAGAAAATAAACCTAAAACATTTAGTGCCGCGTTCCGCGTGGATAAACGCGCGGCATGAAATGGGCTACAATTTCGGCGGAAATCATTTTCTTGAAATTCAATATATTGAAAAAATCTTAGACAAGGAAACCGCAAGCACATGGGGTTTGCGGGAAGATCAAATTGTGCTTTTTTATCATGGCGGCGGCGGGCATGCCACCTATCACTTGGGGCGCTATTTTGGCAGACGCGAAAAAAATACGCGTTTTGAAAAACTCATACTTTTTTGGCTAAAGTTTTTTTTCCATTTCACCTCTTGGAACGGCATACGAAATTTTGGCGCGTGTTGGCGCGCGTATTTTTCGCGTACTCCTTTTCCCGGAACTCCGCTCCATACGGAAGAAGGAAAACGTCTTATGCAATCCATAAAAATCGCGCTCAACTATGGCTACGCGTTTCGAGCGGCGCTGTTACGACGCATAAACGACGCATTGCCAAAAGGTTCAGCTTCGTTTTTGTGGGATGCAGCACACAACAGTATTATGGAAGAAACTATAGGAAACGGACAATTCATAGTGCACCGGCAAGATGCGATTCGCGTATTTGATGGAAAACCAGTAATGATCGCTGGTTTTAATACGCTTTCTTACCTTGGTGTTGGGTCAGAAACAGACTCCTCGCTTCGCTCTGCCACGCCATCCGCCGGAAAAACAATCGGACGATTCAAAGAAGAAGGCAAAAGCAAAGAAGATCCCCAGCACCATATGATTATCTCCAAACGAAAAGAAAAAGAACTCAAAAAAGTGCCGCTACAATCTCCGGAAGGACTTTTTGCAGTAACAAACGAACTGGAACAAGCGGGCATTGTACGCCCCGTGGCATATTTGCGGCCGTTGGCAACCATTAAAGGACACTAGCATGCGGACATTTTTGTGCATAATGGAAAAACTTAGAAAATTAAGGAAATATTGCAAGTAAAATTCATCTGTTTGAGTACCCCGCTTTAGCGGGGGCGCAGTTATGAATTTTACCAGACAAGACGACTATAATTTGCAAGTTTGGAGTTTTGGCACAAAAATGTCCGTATGCTAGTGTGAATAATATGGAATCAATACAAGAATTGCGAGAAAATTTGCAACGCGAAAAACTAGAAGGCCGAGAACGCCCTTGGGGCTATCGCTGGTTTCAGCGCGGACCATCTATATTTCTTACCTGGCTTTTAGTACGCACTCCTCTTGCTCCAAACACCATTACTCTTTTGAGTATTTTTTCTGGTCTGATCGGCGCTTACTTTTTTTTATGCCCCAATGGGATCCTAAAACTCCTAGCGCTGTTTTTGTTCTATCTTCATTTGATCCTAGACCGCGTGGACGGAGAAGTGGCGCGCTATAAAAAACGATTCTCTCTGAAAGGAATATATCTGGATGAGTTGAATCATTATATTATTCCTCCCCTCTTTTTTCTTTCGCTTGCGTGGGGACTTAAAGATACCACCGCATATTCTGAATCAATCATACTGCTTGCCGGTATGTTGGCAGGATTCAGCAGTATTTTACTGCGCCTTACGCACAACCTCCCGTATGGCATATTCCTCAAAAAATACATAAAGCACCGCGACATCTTTCCTCTCCCGCCATTTTCTCCCACCATTTCAAGTATTCGAGCGAACCACTCGTTTTTGTATCCCATACTTCGATTTTTACACCAGTTTCAAGATTTCTTTCTTACGATTGTTTTTTTTGCCATCACATTGCTTATGGAACAATACGCCGTAAAAAATGGATTTTTATTCCCCTATACCTCACTGCTTCTTTTTGGCTATGCCGTGTATCTGCCATGTATCGTGCTGGAAAATATTGCAAAAGGAGTACGCACTATTGAAGCGCGCATGAAAGAAAGTATCTCTACTCTCGAAACAACGCCATATAACGAGACGCAACAGTAGAAACATCATATCGCTCTACCCATTCTTGCTCTTCTGTGGCGATGCGCTTCCGAAGCTCTTCATCCCCGAGGAGCTTTTTTATTTTTTCCCCAAACATATCAGTTTTTCCATAGGGCAATACAAACTCATGAGTCATGGGTGGTGTCATTTCCCGAACCGCGGCAACATCAGATGCCACAAACGGAACACCAGCCGCCATTGCTTCCAGCAGAGCATTTGGCATACCTTCTTCTTCGGAAGGCATGAGATACACATCAGCTGCCATAAAATAAGATGCTGTTTTGTTATGCGCAACCATTCCTTCCATCCGCACCTTTTCCCCTGATTGATAATTCTTAATTCTTGATTCAATTTCTTTCTTTTCCGGCCCCTCGCCAACAATTACAAACAAGACAGCGCTTTGATTGGAGAATTCTTTAATAATTTCCGGCAACAAATGCGCCCCCTTACGACGAGACACGTGATGTAAAAATAACACAATCTTTTTATCTTGCGGGAGCCCAAGCTCTTTTCGCGCTTCCTCTTTAGACTTGTTTTGCATGCGCGATACGCGAATATAATTCGGCACCACGCGGATATCTTTTTTGTCTAGCCCATACCGCGTGGCATATTCATTCGCAAGCCCATCCGTGGCAATAACTAAAATCATGTGGCGCAATATAAACCGGAACAACTGTTCTTCAAACCACCCGCGTTTATAGAGCCACGGCATGCCGCAATTCCAATAAAACACCCGTCCGCCAAATACCTTTGTAACAACATATGCAATGAGCGCGCCTTTAAATGAATACTGCACATAATATATGCGCACGCCACGAAAACGCGCATACACAATGCGCAGTAAATCCGTACCCATAGCCGCGTATGTATAAAATTCTACTTCATTTTGGAGCTCCTTCATCAGCTCTGCTTTATGCGCAAAATGCGTCGCGGTATCTTCCGCTTTTTCCGGCAACACAAAACATACTTTTATTTTTTCTTCGCGCCGCATAAATGCCATATAGTTTTATAAGCATCCAAATACGCTTCTTTGGAAGGAAAAAATCGTACCGCCGCGCGGCCGTTTTCAGAGAGCGTGCGCCGAAGATGGGAATCAGTAAAAACACGACGCATTGCTTTTATTAATTCTTTTTTGTCACCCACAGGAACAATCAAGCCGGATTTTTCGTTTTGAACTATATCTCCCGCGACTCCTACATCAGTCATAATCACAGGAACGCCTGCCGCAAGCGCTTCGGTCACCGTCCTGCCGTAGCCCTCATAATTTGATGTAAGAAGATAGCAACTGGCAAATTGAAAATAACGCGTTATGTCTTCTTTCCAACCAGCAAACAGAATTACTCCTTCGTTGATATTCTGTTTCAACACGCGCGCCTCAAGGCGCTTCCGTTCAGGACCATCACCAACAATAACAAGACTCGTGTGTAAAAATTCCGCGTGAAATTCAGCAAAGGCATCAATCGCAAGCTTAACGTTTTTTTCTCTTGTAAGACGAGAAATCACAAGGAAGCGAAAAACTCCTTGCTCCTCTATATGATGCAATGTTTCAAATCTTTCAACATCCACATGCACAGGCAGCACTGTTATTTTCGGCGCCACGCCGGGAAGCCAGACCCCAAGAGATTGTTGAATGCGCCTTGAGACAACACGAATACACGAGACGCGCGGCAATAAAATCCGCGCAATAAGAAGACGGACGCGATTCTTTATTGATTCTTTCAATAGATACGGGCTCCTCAAATCAGTATGAACCTGCACTTCCAGAGGAACCTGAAATCGTAAAGCTAATAACCATCCTATAAGCCATCGTTCTGAAGGATCTTGCGCAGTTATCAAGAAATCTGAAGAACCATGGAGACGAAGTATGCGACTTCCTTCCCAATACGCGCGAAAAAACGCGGATACGTTAAACGTTCCGGCGATAACAACCGTATAGAGTTCATCCACAAGCGTTCGGTATTCCTGTATGCGTTTTTTTGCTTCGGTATCCTGTAGAATTTTTGGATCCGAGCTTATCATAAGCACTTTCATGAATTAAGAATTAGGGATTCGGTTTTTTGTATCATATTCTCGATAGAATAACGTTCTGTGATATCTTTAGTACTTTCAGACAGCGCGCGCCGTAATTCCTTATCTTCATATAAACGCAAAATAGCCTTTTTCCAGCTTTCAGGATTATTATATTCTGCCACAAGCGCATTTTCTCCATCACGCACGACTTCTTTGTTACCACCGGCATCCGTAGTTATGACTGGTACGCCCATTGCCATTGCTTCAATAAGCTGATGCGAAAACCCTTCATAGCCCGTATTCAACAAAAATACATCCGCAGCAGAAAGATAGGCGACAAGCTTATCTTTTGATACGCTTCCGGTCAAGAATACGTTATCCTTTAATGTATTCCACTCACTGGCGGATTTAATCATTGATTCCAGTTGTTGCTTCTCCGGTCCATCACCTACTATTATAAGTTTTATATCCGGGATAACCTCCCGAAGTTTTGGCATCAATTCCACTAGCATGCGAAACCCTTTCCATGGAACAAGACGGCCGATTGTAATAAGTAAAAAACCTTCCAGACCGAGAATTTTGCGTGCCTCCTCTTTTGCAAAAATGGTGTCCGGCAACGAAACAGCATTGGGGATAACCACAATACGCCCGGAAGAAACGTCCCATCGCTCCACGACAGATTTCAAATATATACTCGGCACAATGATTTTTTCCGCGGATGTCGCAGTGCGCATTTGAAAAAATCGAAGCAAAGCAATGCCTGCTCCATATGTTTTGATAAGAAAATCATCCAACAATTCCCTCACCCCGTACCGTTGCATCCCCTGTTCCCACGCGTGATCTCCCACCACTTTCAAAAAAAATCGTTTGCGTAAAATCCGTGCGGCAATCATTGCCGGAAAACCCGCACTTACGGCATCTTGCGCATAGATCACATCTGCATTGCGGCCGCGCCGCAATATATTCCAGAAATACACAACATGACGAATTCCCTTCGGTATGTTACGAGAAACAGTTACTATCGGAGGTTTCGCCTCCGATTTTTTGTCATCGGAGGCGAAACCTCCGATAGTAGCATAAGTTACTACGGTCATTTTATGTCCGCGTTTACTGAATTCTTCGACCAGAAGCTTGCTATACGTCGCCGGCCCGCCGATATCCGGCGGAAATATTCCCGTTGCAATCAGGATGCGCATAGATTCTTAAAAATAGTTTTTATACGTTCCGCTATGATATCCCATGAATATGTCTCCTTAATGAGTTCCTTACCATTCCGTGAAAGCTTATCATGGAGCGCGTCATCGATAAGAAGGCAAATAATTTTCTTTGCAATATCCTCCACAGAATCAACATCTGCAAAAAGACCTGTCTTCTCATCTTCTAAAAAATCTGGGATGCCACCAACACGCGTAGCCACCACCGGAATACCCATTGCCATCGCTTCCAAAAATGCCGTACCTAACCCCTCGGAACGCGATGGGCGCACAAACACCCAGGCTGGTGCCAAATAATCGGGTACTTTTTCAAAAGACACCGCGCCAAAAAAAATAATTGCATCTTCCATGTGCAATACTTTTACCATGCGTTCAAGCTTGTTTCTCTCGACACCATCGCCTATTATGTGCAGTTTCGCATCCGGCACGTGTTTTACCACGTAGGGCATTGCTGAAATAAGAAGATCAATACCATTTTTCCTCACAAGACGAGACGTGGTAACTATTACATTCTTTTCCCTTTCGACATCCCGCGGATAAAACACACGCGCATCAACACCGTTTGGCACAACAGATAACGTTCCTCCATATCCAAAATCTCTTGCAAGCGTGCCCAGATAGGTGCTAATGACATGAACATAACGTGCGTATCGTAAAGATATACGCCACCAAAAAGCTATCAGCCCGAATCGCCCTTCAAAAATATGTTTCTCGGAATCTCCTTCCTGCAACGTCAGAAGAACAGGCACGTTCCTATAAAATCCAAACATATGAAGAAGCGCTGGCGTTATAGTGGTATAGCTCACCATCACGCTCCAAAAAAGACATACATGTACACGACGTGTTAACATGAATACCTTACAAGCGGCAAGAATCGGCGAAAGAACCTTATCTAAAAATGGAATCCCTATACCCACCCGATACACATCTATAGTGCCTATACGTTCTCTGCGGGGAAGATCACGCCGCATACGCGCAGTAATAAGAATAAAATGCAGATCGTGCATGCGATCCGTTATTTCTTTTATGGCGAGTTCCGCTCCCCCTATAAATGGCAGATACGCGGTAGAAAATATAAGGACGTATTGCTTTTGATCCATGAATGGTTATAATTATAAAACAAAAATGCAGACTAGTCAACGAACAAAAATTCTTTTCGTAATCACAAAACCCGTATGGGGAGGCGCCCAGCGATATGTGTTTGACTTGGCAACAAACCTCCCTAAAAACCAGTTTGATGTCGCGGTTGCATGCGGCCCTTCTCTAGGAACAACCACCGATACTCTCATTGATGCCCTTCAAAAAAAGAGCATACCAACCCACTCTATTCAACATTTTCAAAAATCCATTAACCCGCTAAAAGAGCTGTTTTCTTTTTTTGAAATTCTGTCATTGTGTTTCCGCTTCCAACCCGACATTGTTCATTCCAACAGTTCTAAAGCGGGCGGCATTGCGGGACTTGCCGCGCTTGTGTATAAGTTTATTTCCCGAAAATCAGTCACGCGGATATTCACCGTGCATGGCTGGGCGTTCATGGAAACATGGCGACCCAAATGGCAACGCGTTTTTATACGCATGGTAAGTCGTATGACCGTTCTCGTGCATGATCATAGTATTGTTATATCTAAGAGCGATTATACCATTACCAGAACATACAACGTGGCCCCCAAGCATAAAGTAACTCTCATACACAATGGCGTTGGCGCTCTGGAATTTCTCCCACGCGATAAAGCTCAACAAAAGCTTTTTGGAAAAGAACACTCTTTTGTTATTGGTGTTATTGCCGAATGGACGAAAAATAAAGGACTCACCTATCTTATAGAAGCATTGCCTGCCGTACTTGCGAAATTTCCAGAAATATTTGTATGCCTGATTGGATGGGGGGAAGAACACTTGAAACTCCAAACGCATATCATAAAACTCAAACTGGAAAAGAATATGCTTCTTGTTTCAAAAAATTCTGCCGCGCAATACCTCAAAGCATTCGATGTATTTGTGCTTCCTTCGCTTAAAGAAGGTCTCCCTTATACCATTCTGGAAGCAGGGCTTGCCGAGCTCCCCGTAATTGCAACACAGGTGGGCGGCGTACCTGATATTATAGAACATGAAACACATGGATTATTAGTAGATCCGGCATCTCCGCAACAACTCTCAAACGCGATTATGAAACTGACGCAAAATAAGAGTCTTCGCGATACATATGGAAAAGCGCTTCATGCCCGCGTAAGACAAGCTTTTTCACTAAAAACCATGCTCACAAAAACCATTGAATTGTATAATAATTCACAGTCTTAAGAATACGTGGAATGCTTTCCGCGGCGAAATAGCACCACCCCGACAGCGGCAAGTCCTCCAAAAATTATACTTCCACCAAACCAAAAAACTTCCCGATTCACTTTTGAAAGTATGGGCGCATCCGCTAAAGTTGCTGATTGAAAAATAGGATTTACATCCGTGTTTTGGATATCTGATTTTATAACTGGTTCTTCTTGTTCCTGTATAATCGGTTGCGGCGGCTGTATACTATTTGATTGCGAAATGAAAACTTGAGAATTGGAAGGAACCGCGGCATCTTGTTGTATCAGATTTGGAACTGATGCATGTTCAAACACATTCGGACTGCCGGGGGTCGGTTCAGTAAATACCCATACCCCCGCATTATTTGAAATGCTTTTTCCTTGCGGTATCCAAAACACATACTGACCGCCATTCGCATATGTTCCATTTGGATAAAAGAGATACATATGGTCTCCCTTTGCATCCGGAACCATATGTGTTGTTGCCGCCGACAAAACCACAAAACTCTGCGGCGCAATAGTGGTTCCCAAGGGAATAATAAACCTGCCACGGGTTGTCTCAAGAATCCACCCGCCCGCGTGAATGGATTTTCCGCCTGTATTTTGAAATTCAATCCAACCGGCCTCTCCCGGCATTACTTCACTTATGGTAATCGTGTTTGGGCGCACTACAATTTGAAGATCATCAAACGCACTGTATTTTCCGGAAGACACCACAAGACGTGCCATATATGTTCCTGGAAACATATATTCGTGCCCAACATTCTGCCCCTCGTATGTTGCGCCATCGCCAAAATTCCAAACGTAACGCCCATTTTCAAGCACTGTATCATCCAAGCCCCATGCCTGCGCGCGAAACTGAACTTGCTCTCCTACTGCCGCTTGTTGGTCTCCGCCTGCGTCCACTTTAATACGCGGTAGGTTTTCTGGTTGCACATAGGGCTCGTCAGCACCACCAGGCGAACTGCTTGACTGGGACGATGTTGAATTAGTGTTTGGTGAATTTGCCTGTGAAGTATTCTGCGGTGGGTTTGCAGAATCAGTAGAAGAATTTGCTTTTTTGGGCGTCGCTGCGGTTGTTATCCATCCTCCGCCATTTCTTTGCATAGTTTCTTTCGTGGTGTTGTCTCCCGCAGGCCAACCATCAGTCGCGTTTATGGAATCAACCACATTTCCTGATTCATTCAAAAGCTGTAATTGTTCGCTAGTATTTCCCAAAGCACCCGTGTATATGCAATCGGCCGTAATACCAGGCACAGATTCGTCGTCTGTGCGTTCAAATAGATAATACCCGCCCACGACAATAGTTACATTCGCGCATGTATCCAATGCAATATCCGGTTGGCCGTCAACAGCGGCGAGACGCCATCCCGTAAGGTCAACACTACCCGCTCCATTATTGTATAATTCAATCCACTCATCATTTGCAGAAACTGATGTCCCCATCCAAGCTATTTCGTTTATCACAACATTCGCTGAAACAAAAAACGGGAATAAGAAAAGAAAAAAACTATACAGAGCAGTTTTCATAAAAAAATAAAAAAGGGCTGATAATAATCATCCCCCTAATTATAAGTATAAAACACAACCTCTACGAAGTCGATTGTATTGTCAACTTTTCACAAAGCGGCAAATCCATCTCCGCAAACCCTTGCACAGGGTCATTTCCACAAAAAATGAAGATCGTACCAACATGTGCAATAGACCAAGCCAAGAAGTTTTTCCAGTGAGAATGCTGATGCAACACACACGGCCTCTCGTCGAACCAATTTGATATCTCTTTGACACATGTCCACGTCCTTTTCATAGGATTGAACATGAACAAAGGCTCTGGCGTCAGACTTGCGCGCCCACCATCAAAGGTTAATTTTTTAATGAGGCCCGCATACAAACCACCTTGTTCCTGTGCTATTACTAAATGACCTTCATACATAACACAAATCTCCTTTCTCCGACATCTATCCAAGAACTACCATTATTTCTTACAATCTGTCAACCTTACCTTTTCAGGGAAGTGGTTCTCGGCGACGGATGCGTTCCAAATCTTTTTTTGCTTCCACTTGATCAGGATTTACCGTAAGATACTGTTCATAAAAACCTGCCGCTTTTTCAAAATCACCGTCTTCCCATGCCCACATGCCTGCAAGCGTAAAAAGCTCTGAGTCGTTTCCTAAATCAGCCTCAATTCCTTGTTCCAATATGGATATTGCAAATTCTTTTTTCTCTGTGTAAGAAAACCGATACAAGGAAGCAAGCTCGCGATATAACGCTACCGAGTCAACACTCGCGTCATGCCTTTCGATAGCCGAAATGTATGCCCACTCCGCTTTTTCATAATTTTTCAATTTATTCCGATATAAATCTCCCAGGTTCATAAGCGACCGCGCTTGCAACGGTGAAATCTGTGTAGCATAAAGCCATGCTTCCTCCGCGCCTTGAAAGTCGCCAAAAACGCTTTTTATGGATCCCATGTTAAACCACGCGCCAAATGAATCAGGATGTTCTTCAATCGTCTTTATAATTTCATCAAATCCCTCCCGATATTTTTTCACGATATCCGCGGGAATTTCAGCAACAAAAGCAGGATCTTCCTTCAGTGTCTTGTATCCCGCGGGCGCGGGCGGTAAATCTTCCCGTAAAATAATAGTAGACTCCTCACCATCCCTAAGCCATCCTCTTTGCCATACAAAAAATACACTTGTTACAACAAGAATAATAATAACAATAACAATTGATTTCTTCATACTGAACGCATCATATCATTTTTGGCAAAAAAAACAACCCACACCGAAACAGGATTTTTTTACTCAGAAAAACCACAGCAACCCGACCGCCGATTGGCGGTCGGGTTGCTTATTTGTTAAACCTATTGTGCCGAGACTTGTTTGGTGAGTGATTCAATAAGCGCCTGCAAATCAGCAATCTGTTTTTGGAGATCAGCTTTTGCCTCCTCGTCCTCTTGCATAGCGGCTGGAACATCCGGAACACCCGAACCTTGTCCCATGACTTCATTCAACTTCTTGAGTGTTTGCGGACCAACACGACCTAGCTGGCTGATACCATGTTTCGCCTGGAACCGTTTAACTGCGGCAACCGTAAGTGAACCATAATAGCCAGTAACTTTTCCTTCCGGATAGAGCTCGGAATCAGCCGCCAAGAACGCTTGTAGTTGAGTTACATCATCTCCTGTAGCACCCAAGGCAAGATCACGCGTCAATACAGCAGAGCTAGATGGAAGGACTGAAGCAGAAGACTGGTTCGGCATTGATGTTGTACTGTTGATTGCGAACACTTCCTGTAACTTCGCGCGCGTTTTCGGACCCACATATCCATACCCAGGGTCACTGACGGAAGAGACAAGCCCATATTTCATTTGAAATTTGCCTACTGCCGCTTTTGTGAGAGCGCCATAAAATCCGCTTACTTTACCTTCCGGATATACATCCGACATACTAGCAAGAGCTTCCTGAAGCACACGAACATCTTCACCGGTAGCACCTACATCTAAACCTCTTTTTATCTGCATCAACCCGGGAAACACTGAAGCTGTTATACTTGGAAGCACAGGCGGGGGTGTTATGCCATCAAGCGGCATTGCAGGAGGCGGCGCGCCTTCAAGATAAGAGGATGGGGTTGTTTGCGTGACCACTTGAGTAGTAGTAGAAGCGGTAGTGGTTGCCGCAGTAGTCGTTTGTGTTGACTCACTAGAAGGACTACTGCCACCAGAGGACGTGTATGACCCACCACCCCCGCCGCCACTGGAACACGCAAACCCTTCAATGGAAAGAGTTATACTTGATCCTTTTGACGCAGGGAGTGTTATTTCGGAATTCCCGCTACTACAACTTCCTTGTAATCCATCTATATTTGTTTTTAGAATTTGCGAGTCATTATCACGCAATGAAACCGACTGCGATCCAGAAAGTGTAAACGTAAAACTATTACTATTCACGGTGAGCGTATCAAAGTCACTTCCTGATAAAAGAGTAATGTCAGAACCACTTGTTGTCTGCAGAGTAACATCTTGACTAACGCTTACCGCATACACTTGACTTGCCGATAAAACAGACAGAAAGAGAGCAATAAGAATGCTCGGAACACTATACAGCCAATGTTTATAATTCATAACACATGTATAATTAGCTGTTAGTAATTATTGGGTGCCGAAATAGTAAATATGTACACCGCTTGCAACATCACGAATTGTTGTGGTGGACGTGTTCTTGAATACAAAGTCAATAGTATCATCAGCTGTTGAAGATGCCGCGGTAACAACAACATCATCAAGCCACGCCGCGCCTTCCACGCCAACCAAAACTCTATCACTAGAAGTAACCCCCGTCGCATCTGTGCAAGCTGCGTGCCCAGTATCACCGGCAGAAAGACTTGGTGGATTTACCGTGCATGTGCCATGGACTATACGACTCGCCACATTTCCATTTCCCGTGCCTACTGCCAACTTTGCAGTTACGACTCGCCCTGCTACTTGAATATTATTATCAGTTGTTGTCGCGTTTCCTACACCCAAACCACCCGACACATAGAGATCGTTTGTGGCGCCATTGCGACCTATAACCACGTCGCCCGCGGTAAGAAATAAGTTTGATGGCGTTGAGGATCCAAAAGACACGACTCCTTTTTGGCTCACAAATATAAATGGCGTGCTTGTGCCATTGTCGCCCACCGCAAAAACCGGCCGCAATGGACCTTTGCCGGCGACTTGATCAACCGCAAGATCACCCCAAGGAGTACTAGTCGCGGCGCCAACGGTGCCGGTTGCGTCCATATTAGTACCAACAGTTGTGGCAAAAACGCTTAACGAAATAAAAAAGAGCGCTGTCATAAGAAAAACAACAACCCCAACAAGAAACTCTCGCTGTAAAGAAAATATATTCCCCTTGTTTGACATCATATGTAACTTTTAATGCTTATAATACGTTTATTATACATCCAATAAAATAAAAAAATATAAAAAAATAAAGAAAGGTGTGCATAAGTTGCGTAGATCCCAGAAAAACCTGTAGGAAAAGTCCTCGGTTCCCCCCGCCTAAACGGGGCCAGACTTTTCCTACAGGTTTTTCTGGGATTTTTGTGTGGTTTTTGGAATTAGTGTGGGTATTGAAAAACTATGAAAAAGTAAACCACTCTGGACTAAAGTCCAGAGCATTATGGGGAAAGCTCCCTGAGCTTTCCCGTTGACTGAAAGTCAACCAAGAACGATAAACGTTCTGTCTTCGTCTTCTTCCTTCTTGCCTTGATTAGCTATGTAATCTCGTACCGTGGTTTCGTTCACGTTGCCGACCGTCCCGCAAAAGTATCCTATTTGCCAAAAGTGTTGTCCCCAAAAGTGTCGTTTCATGATGGGGAATTCCATTTGAAGCTTTCGAGAACTTTCGCCTTTCAGATGTTGCACTATGCGTGAGACCGCGAGGTAGGGTGGAATACTCAGCAGAATGTGGACATGGTCTGGTCCTATAGAGCCTTTGTGTATTTCTATCTTATCCTGGTTACATATTTGTCTGATGATTTCTCGAAGCCTCAAGCCAACATCGCCACTGAGCACGTTCTTGCGATATTTGGTAATCCAGACAATGTGATACAAACAGCTATAGGTGGTATGAGATGTGTGGCGATATTGGCTTGCCATGTCCCCATTCTAGCATTGAACCGCGTACAAGCTGAAAGCATCGGACTAAAGTCCGGAGTTTTCCTCTCTAAAAAGAATAAATGGTATATATTATACATACCATTTTTATATTTATAATACAACAATATTTTATAAACAGTATTTTAAAAGATATGTATATATTTTACAACTTTATAAATTTCTTGTATAATACATGCGAGATAAAAAACGTAGTTTGACAACAAAAGAAAGGAGGAGTAAATGCGGTTCAATGTATTAGAAGCGTTTTTGGGTGTGAATGGCGCCCTTGGGGAACTGGAACTCGCAATCCACGAGAAAGTAGCGGAGCTTAGCCCGTCCTTACCTGAAAGGGAGGCAAAAGTACTTTCTCTGCGCTTGGGTATTGGGGCTTTTGTAGAACCTCATACACAGGGAGAGGTTGCAGATGAACTCGGTATTACGCGAGAACTTGTTAAACTCTTGGAAAGAAAAGCTCTTTCAAGGTTACTGAAAGACATAAGGCCAGAAATTATTAACCACGTTGAACGGATGCTCACAATACCAAGTTCTCGAGCAGAAAAGCGAAGCTCTTAGGTAAGGCTACAAGAAAGGAGGGATTATGGCAGAGAAAATGACCGACCAAGAACTGGACGAGCTAACCCAAAAGGTTCTGGCAACCCTCACCCCGCGCGAAAAACAAATCCTTGCGATGCGGTTCGGTATCCAGGGTGATAAGGGTGAGATTGAAATGCAGATGCAGGAGATAGGGCGAAGGTTTGAAGAGACTCATAAGAGGGTCCGAGAAATCGAGGAGAAAGCCTTACGGAAGATCAGGAGGACAAAATAGAATTGTAATTAGAATACTTTGAATAACGAAATATAATGACATCCGATGACCGCCGCGCGAATTGCTAGAGAATTGAGCGATGGCATGTTATAACATAATGATATATGCATATGTAAATCAATGTGGAAGTCATCGGATGTCTATTTCGTTATTCAAAGTGAAATAGCACATCGAACACTGCGAATGCCACTCACGCAGGAACCCCCCAACGATAACACGTCGTTGGGGATTTTATTTTTTCGCCAGATTCTCCAAATCTGGGCGGTATCTTTCAATGAATTTTTTGGTTGACTTCAAAATTCCCGTATGTTCCAGAGTTTGTTTTTCAATTTTTCTCCTTACAACTATTGCAAACCACATAAAATATTTCTCCAAGTCAGCAAGCGTGGTCCCATATTGTTTCTCGCCATATACCGCGTCGCAAAATATCTCGCGCGCGCGGACAATTTCATGGAGACGCCGCCCCTTAATCCAGCGCTTATCTTCCATTGTTAAATCAAACAAATCAAGCGCCCGTTCCACCGCCGCCCAAAACCGTTGCTCGTTCTTCCCTTCCGCGCGCGAAGCCCGCCCCACCTCACTGCCGATATTGCCCAACTGCTCCCCAAGCGACATAGAAAACCATTTCCCTTCTGCCGCTTCTTTATGTATAAAATTTTTCATTGCGTTACGAGCTTTTCTACAACATGCTTAATTTTTTCGCGGATTTCTTTGTCAGCAACATTTCTGGTACGATTTCCAAATGCCGGTTTTAAATTGATCATGGAATCATATTCAATAAAATCGTCTCCTTGGGAATCTGGGTACAAATTTATACCCCAGGTATATTCACGTCGCGCTCCCTCCTGCTCCATAAGAACCACTTCTCCGTCCGCGTGAAATTCCCCTCCGACAGCCATAATTTCATGTTCCAAATCAACCACCGCTTTTACCATGTCTCCATATTGTTCGTCCGCGATATGGTTTAATTCACTCCTGGATATTGAATTTTTTACGATCGTTATATCCATATGTTTAGGCAATACGCGTGCCATCTTTCTCGCTCCCAAAAAACATTTCTTTGTCTTTCATCCATTGGATTATTTTTTCTTTAAGCAAAACTGGTAGGACACGGGCTTTTTTAAATTCTTCAAGCGACACCCATCCGCTCTCAATGTGATCTTCCATGTTTTTGATGTCCGACGAAGCAAGTTTTGCTTCAAAAAGTAAGTTTAATTCATGTTTTTGCTCCGGTTGTTTATGAAAGCTGTTCTGAAAAAAGCTATTTTCCCACACACCAATAAACCGTGTTTCTGAAACATCGACATCTGCCTCCTCCTTCAGTTCCCGCTTGAGCGCAGTTACACTGTCTTCATCAAAATCCACATGCCCGCCCGGAAAATAATAATAATCCCCCGCTTTTGGCCTGCAAAGCAAAATAGCATTGTTATCTATAACCACCGCGCGAGCAATGAGTTCAATGTGATTTTGTTTATTTTCTTCCAAAATATTTCATTAATGCCTTATATTCTTCGTTATCATTAGAAAACTGATTTCTTCTGAATGGATACGTTTTTGGATTAAGCCATTCAAAACTTGTATGCTCATGAGAAAGTTTTATATCCCCACCTCTATATATGGCTTCATATATGGTAATGAGATTGTATATATCCCGAGAATGTATAAACCTTCGAAACTGTACTGCTGGCAGTCCAAGATCATATTTCACTTTCCTGCCTAATTCTTCGCGTACTTCCCGCGCAAGAATTTTTTCAAGCGGCATCTTCCCTTCAACATTATCTATTCTTCCTCCGGGCAAATCCCATTTTCCATTTTCATCCTTTAAAAACAATATGTTTCTGCCCTTTCGCAAAAAAATCTTTAAGGCAACTTGGTATGTGGCATAATCACGCTTCATAGGAATAAGTTTACAAAATCAGACCGTTAATTTCCACCCCCCCACGCACTCTATTTCCCCTATCCACACGTTTATTGTCAAATATTGTTGAAAAATAAGGGTAGTGTATAATACTCCTATGGTCGGTCGAGCCAGTAGACCTGTTCCCTCATAATTTTTTGTGTGAAATTTCAGGAATTTTTAGCCGAAAAATTATAAGGGAACAGGTCCAATTATCCGTATTACAAGTTTTAACAACCACATATGAACAAGAGCGATCTCGCAGATGCTGTATTAAATAAGATAGGAGGAACCAAAACCGCCGCTCAAGACGCAGTGGACACTGTTTTTGACACCATCGCATCCTCCCTCAAAAAGGGTGATGAAGTGAGTGTTGCTGGTTTTGGCACATTCCTCGCCAAAAAACGCGCGGCGCGCGAAGCACGCAACCCGCGTACGGGCGAAAAGGTGCACGTGTCGGCAACAACAGTACCAAAATTCCGCGCAGGCAAAGGTTTGAAAGACGCAGTAAAGTAAATTTTGGCGAGCCGAAATTTATCCCGCACATGATGCGGGATCCATCCAAAAGAATTTTGTTTCTAGAAACAAAAAAAACGACCCCTTGGTAGACAACCGCGGGGTCGTTTTTCGTTCTATGTATATATCAAACGTGTAACAGAATAAACACCTGAAGGCGTATGGGAAAATTAGGTAGCACAAGAATTTTATGCTACCATACGACTATTATTAGCTAATCTGTAAAATTTATGGCATCTCCTGAACAAGTATCCGTGACCGCAAGCGAGCTCAAAGAAGATAAAGACTTAGCAAAAAGAAGTGAGCAGAGAAAAATAGAATTAAACAAGTTGACAAGTGAAGAATACTGGAACGACCATGAAGCCATAGAAAAACAACTTGATTTTTCTAGTGATACTTTTAACAAAATGAGTTATATCAATGGCCAGTTGCAAGGACTTACTTCAAACGCCATGGAAAGAATTTCCAAAGCTGCAAAAGAGGGGACTTTAGAAGAAATACAAAAAGAGCTTGCTGAATTGGATGAAACGAAGAAAACGTTTGATACTATGAAGATGCATTCCCCCATGGCTCTTGAGATTACCACGGGAAAGGTGAAAGACTTTCTTAAAAAGTTTGGATTGGAGAGGTATATTGTTTTGCATGAGAGCATGCTAGCAGATGATATAAAAAGAGCAATTGAACTCGGTTATGAGGCAAGAATGTGGGAACTGACAAATGATTTAGAAGACTGATTAAATACGCCTATCCTTTTTATGCTCAATTTAATAAAGGATTCTTTGGAGCGAGTAGGGGGAATCGAACCCCCGGCGCCAGTTTGGAAAACTGGGGTATTACCACTATACGATACTCGCATTATTCTTTGTTTGTTTGGTTTAATACAGCTTCTATCCATCCCATAACTCTCCGATGCAACAAAACTCCATGTTGCGCATTTCCGTTGACCTTAATACTAATATGAGCCGTTCCGTAAGGCAACTTGCTTTTTTGATAGCAAAATCCCCCTCTCTGCCAGTTGGCAAAAAGGGGGATTTTGAATTACTACATCATACTGCCATCTTCACCAGAGCCCTCATCACCTTTAGATCCGTCACCATCCTCCATTGGCTGTTCTTCGGTAGGCATACCCTCGTCTTCCATCGGCTGTTCGTCTTGCATAAAAATACTATAAGCCATAAAAACAAATTAAAAGCTGATATTGAGACCTTTCTGCATTGGCTTAACTTGTGTATACACTAACACATACTTACATAAAATCAAGGAAAATAGGCTAAAAATCTAAAAACTAAAGACAATTCTGTGGATAACTTGTGTCTTCTGTGGATATATAGGACATAAAGGACATTGTCTTTTATAAATATTGTCCATTTAATAAAAGTACTGTTTCACGTGAAACACAAAAATTATCAATATATGATCATAATGTTCCTTGTACTGTATAGCGCCGCACAGATGTGCGGCATCCTACAAAAACATAGTCGCTACGTTCCTTGTTTTTGTGGACTCACCGGGAATCGAACCCGGGCCTCGGCAATGCGAATGCCGCGTAATACCACTTTACTATGAGCCCATCTACGGCACTTTACTGTATGTCCATTTGTTTCATGTGAAACATAATAAACTTGTCGGGCTGCTGGGACTCGAACCCAGTCTGCCTGCTCCCAAAGCAGGTGTACCACCATCATACGCCAGCCCGTACACTATAACCCCAAGACATGTTTCATGTGAAACATGTCTACATTATTCTAAATAACTGTGAATTACAAAACACATGTATTCCTCTCATCTGATGACATCCACTTGATTTGCATACACAAACACACTATAACGTCTTG
>Ga0209542_10000211_pt1 | contig 144503 bp, 134 predicted proteins | sample RifCSPhighO2_01_FD_184028 | JGI IMG/M metagenome (GOLD analysis project Ga0209542, IMG submission 184028) | Soil microbial communities from Rifle, Colorado - Rifle CSP2_plank highO2_0.1 (SPAdes) (version 2) | ecosystem: Environmental > Terrestrial > Deep subsurface > Rock core/Sediment ... | reverse complement strand
ATCCGGTCGCAATGCCGCTGGTATCTATGACGTCAATTCAGCCGAGTTTAATTCATACACAACCGGCCCAACCGTCATAATGCCCGACGTAATGAACTAACGAACTTTAACCATATTTTCTACTTGTGATAGAAAATATGGACTGAAACGGAAAATATCCCCGCACCTACATAGGGTGCGGGGATTTTCCTTTTTCTTGCCCAGCCCCAATTAAAAATTGGAGCTGGGTTGACAACACCGTTAGAAAGAGTATAATGGAAATACTGGTAGTAGGTTCGTATATCACGGACCAGCTACGTGTCAGCAGAAAGCGTTCTTGTAAAAGAGCGCTTTTTGTTTTAGGGTAGTTCTGTGGATCCGGGCCCGTGGTGTATGAAGTAACATACTACCTTTGACACGTAGCGAAGTGGGTGCAAATCCCTCCGGGTCCACGCTAAAGGTCGTCCTAAGTTGATCGAGGGACGATTTTTAGTTGGTTTTGCCGTTCAAATTTCTATGGCTCATGACAGGAATTTTGCAAGTAGTATAATGAAATTAGTTGACAGCTAGCTAGCCGAAGCCAATACTGCTTCTGCGACTACAATAAAACAGCGCATCTTCATTGACGTGCTGTTTTTTATATCGTTTGACTTTTCTATTAAATAATTTATGATACATATCCGTATGAAACTTTCATTCCCAAAATTCTCCAAACCCAAAACAGTTTTAACTTCCGGTATTCTGGCCGCAATAATTTTCGGCCTCGCCTTACTCGTTTATTTCAGCGGCGCAAAACAAGAAAGTAAAACCTTGCGCCCGGGTGAACAATACGGCGTGCAATACCGCGACCCGTCCGAAATCGTAATTACCGATTTAGGCAACGGTACCAAACGCGCTCAAGACAAACGCCAAAATTATTCCGTCGTCGTCCCGTCAGATTGGAACATTCAAGAACCAACAGCCGTTTACGATATTTTCAATTTTTTTGATGAAACGAACGGCTGCCGATTTTCTTCCGGATATTCTGAAACCGAGATGACCTTGAGTGATTTTATCGATAAAACTGATCCAAGAAGAGATGAGTTTATTACAGTTAAGAATTATAGTATAGAGGATTTTAATAATCTGAGCGGAAAATATACAAAATTTGAAATCGAAGAAACGGGATATTTTGAAAGTTTAGATTTTGAAAAAAATAATCATGTATTCAGCATCAGCTTGGGAGTGCTGGATGGAAATCGAGAAATATGTTCTCAAGAGTTATTGCAATTAGCCGAATCTTTGGAGTTGCGTTAGTCGGTTTAACGCTTCCAAATTTTGTCTTTGCTGCGGATTTAACTAATCCGCCTTTTGAAGATGACGAGCCGTTTGTTTTAACACGTGGATACGAAACTCCAGCAACGCATGTTGGCAAAGAACAATATGCATTGGATTTTACACAAAGCGGATGTCTAGCTTTTCGAAAGCCAATTATTGCTGTTGCCGATGGTGAAGTTACAAAAGTTAACGTGGATGATCGTCGTCCGCAGGGTGGAGGAGGGTACGGTTTATTCGTTTTAATTGGACATTCGGATGGAATAAAATCTCGTTATGCTCACCTCGATGAAGTTTTAATATCTTCGGGTGAAGTAAAAGCCGGAGATGTTGTCGGGTTAATGGGCAATACAGGACATGTTTCCGGAACATCTTGTCCCGAATACCCAGGTCTTCACTTGCATTTCGCAATGTACAATCCAGACAAAAGCGCTTACAAGCCCGAGCCTATGCAAAAATGCACCGACGTCACGAATTCTTCTTCGCCCTGCACTGATTTTACCGCTTGGCACAAATACAAATCGGAAACGATATTAACCCAAGAAGAACCGAAAGATTTAATAGCCAACGTTCAAAGTAGTGATACGGCTGTAATTTTGCCCAGCAACGATACTTGGTGGAATGATGTTGCGGATTTCTTTGACACGACAGTTTATGGCTGGACGACCATCGCCAACTCAATAGGGGATGCGTTTGCAAATTCTTTCTCAAATCCGGATCTTTTGAGCGCAAACACATCTCAAACCTTATCTCAAAATGACGCTTTAAATCCGCCATTTGAAGCACCGCTTGAAGGCTATGCTGTGGATTACGATATTGACAATTCGTCTTCGCCGCAAGATACGGATAACGCATCAAACCTGGTGCCACAGCCAGCACAAGATTCTAATATATTGCCGCCGGATAATTTAGTTAGTGATGATTCGGTTCAAGAGAATAATAGTTTGCCGCAAGATACGCAGATAACAGTTGACTCTAATATAGACGCAAGGGGCGGAGAGTCTGCGCCGCCTCTTGAGCCGCTTGAACCGTTGAATAATACATCCGAAGAAATTGAGCCGCTTGATACCTCAGAAACGCCAAAAGATTTTTCTAAGATGACCTCGCAGGAATACGCTGATTTTTTTGGTCCGTATGGTCCTCCTGGCCCCAACGGCAGCACGCCGCCAATTAATGATGCGTCCGTTCCGCCCGCGGCACCCGCATGCGCTGGTTTCAACGCGGAATATTTTGATAATAGGTTTTTGGAAGGCGTTCCAGTCTTTGTGCGCTGTGAAGGTGCTATAGATTATAATTGGCAGCAGGGCAGTCCGGACGCATCAGTGCCCGTAGATGATTTTTCTGTCCGCTGGACAGGCATCTTCCCATTTGAAGACGGCAACTACTTGTTTTTTATGCTTACCGATGACGGCGCCAAGATTTATGTGGACGGCAACGTTGCTTTTAATGCTTGGTTAGATCAGGCCGTTAAAGCATACTCAGTTAATGTACCCATGACCGTCGGACAGCACGAAATACGTTATGAATATTACGAACATACCGTGAACGCGGAATTCCACGCCTCATGGATAAAGCTTTAGTCCAGCTCTAATTTAGTGCTATCATATAGAAGCTAAAAGCGTAAAGCGAAAAAGTAAAAAGATAACCGGCTTATCCTTCTTTTATGCTTTTCGTTTTGCACTTTACGCTTTCATTATGCATCTGCCAAACATTCTAAGCTTAATACGCAAAAAACAAGATGAGGACAAGCGTATTATTATTCTCTTCGCAGCCTTTGTATTGAGCTTTTTGTTCGTTAGCGGATATCTAGGCTGGATATATTGGAAGTACAACGCCCATTTGCAGTACGGCGATCCCAACAATTGGCTCACGCAAGCGTCAGAAGTAAATAACTTTTCTTTTCGTTATCCAACTGAAATGGATGTGATAGTTCCCCAAGACCAGATAAAATACCCCATATCTGTGGTTAAGAAAGGGGAGCGCGGCGAAAGCGTTTTAATTCAGCTTGGTACCTGGGACACCGAACCATTCCAAGATTTGGAAGCGGCGGTAAAAAGATATCAAAGCGCGACCGGCAATAAACGGCAAAGTGAAAAAATAGAAGAACTTGTTATAGACGGCCGCGGCGGGGTATTGTTTATACAGAATGAAAATACAGGCCGCCGTATTTTAGAAGCCTTGATTTGGGATCCGGTCCCAACCACGCAAAACGAAAATGCCGTTCCGGTTACTGTTTCAGGCATATTCGGTTTACCCGGTTCTGCGCGCGAGATTTCTCTGCAGCTGCCTGGTAACGCCACCGCCAATGATCGTATTTTATACGAAAAACTTTACCGCGAAATACTTAATTCCGTTAAATTTATAAAGAGATAATTTACCCAGCCCCAGTTTTGTATCTTTTTTATGTGGATAGTATATATTATTCAGCATGATGTTTCTAAAAATCTATATATTGGTTTTACGAGTGATTTGAAAAGAAGGCTGCTCCAACATAATGCCAAAACAACCAAATCCACCAAAAGGAAAATAGGCATGTGGCATATAATTTATGCTGAAGCTTATCGTAGTAGGTCAGATGCCGTTGAACGCGAAAAGCGATTAAAAAGCCATGGAAGCGCAAAATTCAATTTATATAAACGCATAGCAGGCAGCCTTCTTTAGATACAAAACTGGAGCTGGGTAAAAATGAACATAAAACATCTAAAAATAACCCCTATAATCATAATCATTCTTGTGGCCGCCGTTATTGTTATCCTTGCTGTATTTTGGTATAAAAATAGCAGTTCAATACAAAATAATAGCGGCGTTTCTCTTTTTCCTCAGCTTGAGCGTTATTCCGAAGTACCCGCAGATTGGCTCTTGTTTAGCGAAGAAAAGTCTGGTTATTGGTTGTACTATCCGCCCGATTGGGTTACGGACGACACATTAAAAGACGTTCCCGAGGTTAAGGTGTTTCTTACTAAGGAAAAAGAACCGTCCGAAGGTTTTTTCATTATCCGTGCAATAACCGAACCCGGCCAGAGCGACCTTTCGTATCTTGATGGCCACTTTGCAGAAACATTCCGTAAGCAGGCCGTTGAAGGGACGTTGCGCGAAGAAAATGTGAACATTCAGGGCAGGGATTCAAAATCGCTCGAAGCAAAAGTGATCAATGCCGACACAAAAAAACCAGTGGACGCATATTTACTAGTCATTTCTGGACAGCAGAATAATCCCGCATATGCCATGTCGGCGATTATAGTCGGACCAAACGCGCCAGCGCTACTTGAGCAGGTTCAGCTCATGACTCGCTCCCTTCGTTTCTTTTAAAGGCAGTTGAACTCTTGAACATGCAACCCGTCGTTATCGGACTTCTTACACATTTAATTTTTAAATCCGTTTAATTTTTATGATTTCTCTACGTCGCCACATCCCGTTTTTGAACCGTAAGCACGTTTCAACAAAAGATAAAATAGTATCAGCCGCCGCGTTGATATTTGTGTTTGTTTTTATTTCCGTTGCCCTGGTTTTTCTGCTCGGCAAGCAGGCAGGAGCCCCAACTGAAGACGACACCGCCCGCGGTTTTTCTTTTGAAACCAAAACAGCCCCTTGTTTAAATGACTCGCAGGCTCTTTGTGATAAAATTTTGCGGCCGGATTATAAATTTTCTGCTGTTGCGCCCAAAGATTGGATAGCCTCACAGCCAAATTCCGCTACCATTAAAGTTGAGAAAGAGGGCTTGGCGTGTCCTATTTTGTTGATAATGGGAGATAATGACAAATACGTTTCCGCCTCGGGCTGGGTTGATATTCTGAATCCTCCCGGCAAGAAAGGCCCCTTCATTAAAGACGTATTTGGCGGAGTAATTCCTGTGGGGCCCTCAAACTGGCCTGCCGCGCATATAACCACGCGGGGCCAGCTTGAAAACATAAGGAAGGAAGTTTATATTCCAGTTGGAAATGTGATTTTTATTTTAAATTATGATTTGAAGGCCCTGGTTGATAAATCCGGCAATTTTGCGCCGAATCCGGACGAGATCGTGTGTGATAAAGGATTGAATGATCTGCTTGCGGCTGTTAAATTGTAAATTAAAGAGATGATGTTTAAGGAATTTTTTTCTTTGTTGGCCATAAAAATAAAGCCGCCCAACTCCACTTTTGTTTATAAAGCCCGTTTGATTCTCCAGCCTAAACTTAAGTATGAAATTTTTATTTTTGCGCCCTAATAACAAAAAGTGGGGCTGGGTGGTTTTACGTTGGGCGTTTGTTTGCGTTTTGGTAATTCTATCCGCGCTTGCCGTTAAGGAAAAACTGACCGTGCCCGCCCCGTATAATTCAAATTACCGCCCGCTTTCAGAGCAAACGGTACCGTTCACCGTTGAGTCTTCCGGGCCGGACGTCGGCGTTTATTCGCGCACGCTTGATTTTGGTAAGGGGAAATTTATTAGTTTATGGGTTCATCCGCCGGGCGAAGATCTGCGCATTGAAAAATTACGCGTGCGAAAGGAAGGCGCAACCGATGCAGAAATGCCTTATGCGTGGCTTCGTCTCAACGGCATCCGCGTTTATGTGCGCGTTCCATTTGTAAACGATGTTGCTGTATTTAGCGCATTCCCGCCAAAAGATATAAGCAGTTTTAAATACGAAGGATACAAAGACGCGCAGGAAGAACAAAAGCTGTTGCTTGATTTAGAAGATTTGCCTTACATCGCTCCTGCAAGCGGCCAAACCTCAACACAAATATACGGTCAGTTTGCGCCGGATATCGCCCCGCGCGAACAGCGGCAAGGCATACGTTTTTGCCTTGAAGAGATTTCAGGCACACTGTTGCCTTCGGGCCGTAGGGCTTTGACTTCTTTTGCCGCGCCAGTTTGTTTTTCTAGGATGGGCATTTCGCTCTAAAGGTCATGAATGGGACTATGTTTTTAAAATAAGCGGCGGTATAATAAGTTTAGATGCCGTTAAATTAACTCGTTCATATGAAAAAAATCACGATCCATTCCAATAAATACACCGCGTTATCGATTGCGATGTTGGTATTATTATACCAGTTAAGCGTCGGTATTTTTTTACCTGAAGTTGCTTACGCTTCTTCGCCGGTTTTTGTCAATAACGGTACCGCCGATTCGGGCCTTATTACACCCGGCTCTACAAATGTTGTGGGGTTAAATATAACTCTTCCTCCACTTGACGCGGATACGTTTCTTGATTCTGATGGCACTGCCGCAACCGTTGCCGGAACGCTTGATTCTGCCTGGGATACCGATGGCATCCAGACGTTCAATTCATCCGGGACATATTCAGATGTTCCCAACGCCGTCGCGTTTGATTCCGTAAATAACAAGCTTTACGTGGGCGGCTATCAGGATACGAATGGAACGGGAATAGATGCTCTTATTTTGCGTTATAACGCTAACGGGTCGCTTGATTCGACATGGGATGGCGACGGCAAGGTTATCTATAATTATTCGAGCGGCGAGTTCACCGACGTAAAAGCTCTTGCGTGGGATTCTGCAAATAACAAGCTTTATGCGGCTGCGCGTTTGGGTACGAACGTAACGGATTTTGCCGTGTTTCGTTTCAACAGCGACGGTTCGCTTGATACGACATGGGGCAGTACCGGAGTTGTTACCTATAATTCTGGAAGCGCAAGCAATTACGATATTCCTCACGCTATTTTACTGGATGCGGCAACGGGTAAGGTTTATGTGGCTGGGGAGTATGATGGCTCGACGAGCAACATCGACATGCTCATTCTTCGGTATAACAGTAACGGCACGCTTGATACCACATGGGATTCAGACGGCATAGTTACTTATAATTCGGGCACGTCTTACGATATTGCGTACGCGCTTGCTTTCGATAGCGTCGATAGCGACCTCTATGTTGGTGGAAGAGGTCCGCTTGAAGATGCTACCGTGCTTCGTTACAACAGTAATGGCGCGTTGGATACGGGTTGGGACACAGATGGCATTAAGGTTTATGATTCTGGCGGCGGCAATTATGACCAAATTTACGCGTTGGTTTATGACGCTACAAATACGGATTTATACGCCGCGGGCGGACAACAGACTAATGGTTATGACGGTTTTGTTCTTCGTTACAACAGTAATGGCGCGTTGGATACAGGTTGGGATACGGATGGCATTCAGACATATAATTCTGGCGGTACGCAAAACGATATATTTCAAGCCATACAGCGAGATTCGGTTTCGGGAAAGATTTATGCAGTAGGTTGGCAGGCAACGAATGATGCAGACTTTGTAGTGAATCGTTATACCAGCGCTGGCGCGTTGGATACGACATGGGATGCGGATGGTATTCAAACGTATGATGCGGCCGGCACCCCTTTTGATTCAGATCTTGCGTACGCGGCGGTGCTTGATACAACAAATAGGCGTTTTTATGTGGTTGGACAACAGAATACGAACGGTATCGATTTTGGGGTTTTGCGTTACTTTACCCATAACGATGGAGCCCCAAGCGCGATTACAAATGGCGATACCCTGGTGGCAATCGGAGCCAACACGCTTTGTGGAGATACAGACGGCACAACCGCGCCAACGAAAATTCGTACAGACGCCAACACGGATTGCGCAACGATTGATGGATCGGTCGTTTTGGGAGAAGACACAACCGGAACCACTTTTAATTTAGGGGCTTCAACATCGCAAGTGCTTTTTCGCGATTCGGTGTCGGTCAACGGCACTTGGGATAGCGGTGAAGATATTTACTTCGATGCCGATGACAGTCTGCTGTATAACGCCGACACGGTTGATGCTATAACGGTTCGGAATCTTGGTTCTGCGGTGGATGCGACCGATATCTATATTGTTAAGTGGTGGGTAGACAATGGTGACGGCCAGTTCAGTTCTGCGACAGATGCGATCGTTGATTCGTTGTGTCCGTGGGACAGCGCAAATGACTGGGAATGCGGTGATAATACAAGTCTTAGCTATGCCGGCTCTCCCGGAACGACATCACGGATTTATATTACATATGATCTTACGGGTTCTTCCACTGCTACCACAGGTCAGACAATACAATTACAGGTTGCCGCGTTTTCAGATAGCGGCACCGCAGGCGCATTTAATTCTGGGGATACCGGTATATTCTTTTCTAACGCAGGCACTGCCAATACCGGCAATCATGACGGGCCAACGGCTGTAATAACTAACGATAGTACCAGAACAATAGGGAGCGCATCTTCGTCTTCGTCACCAACACAAAACGGAGTTCCTATTGTTGGCGGAGTTCCGCTTGAGCCGTTGGTTACGAATACCGAAACCGAAACTATTACCGATGAAACCGGCGGTTCTGTTACGGAAACCGCGGCAAATGACGGAAGTTCAGCAACCGTAAGCGTGGAAGAGGGAACTACAAGCGGAGATGCCGTATTCACAGTGGCAACCTATGTTGCTTCGGAAGTATTTACCCAAAATCCGTTGCCTTCTGGTTTAGATATTGGAGGCAAGGCCGTTTATGATATTACCGCAACTGTCGGTGGACAAAGCCTTGATACGTTTGTAAAACCCCTCACGTTAACTTTTGCTTACCAAGAAAATAATTTATCTGCCGGGGTTAGTGAAAATGACTTGCGCTTGGCCGTTTTTGGCGAAACGGAAAGTAATTGGTACGTTCTTGAAGATGCAGTTGTTGATGTTGCGACCAATACTGTTACCTATCAATCCAACCATCTGACGCGTTTTGCTTTAGTTAGGCCGGCAGATTCTAGCCCGCCGGCGCAACCAGCCAATGTTTCAGTTGCCGCTATTTCAAACGGTGTCAGGATTTCGTGGCAAAATCCGGCTTTAGATTTTCATCACGCCCGCATATTGCGAGCGGCAAGCGCAACCGAGACAGGAAGTCTTCTTGCCACCAATCTTATAGGTACGAGCTACGACGACACATCTATTTCTTCTTCCGAAGTTTACTACTACAAAGTTTTCAGTATTGACTATGCCGGAAACATGTCTTCGCCCGCCGCTGTTTCGTTCGGCGTCTCCTCTACGCAGTCGCAGAGCCCACCCGAAGGTCAAGTTTCGCCGGAGTCAAGCGGTGTAGCGGACGGGGATTTAATAAGAGCTCTAAACACGGTTGAGGTTTATGTCACTAAAAAAATCGGCGCCACGGTCATAGTAAGGCATATTGTTAACCCGCGCATCTTTGATGTTTACGGCCACTTTGGCGGTAGCGCGGCCTGGAATAAAATTGTGCCTGTTGAGAGCTTGGGCAATGCTCGCATTTCAGCATGGGTGCGTGGTTCAGATGGCCGCGTATGGGAAGTTAACGGCGACGCCACCCGTCATTGGATGAATATGACTTGGCAGCAATTTGCGTCTCGCGTTGCCGCGGGCGACTCGGCTCTTGCCACCAGTCTTATTTTTGAAGTTAACGATAATGAATTGGCGCTTTATGCGGTAAGTTCAGACGTGCGTCCATAATTCACATTGCGGAAGTTGACCCCGTTAGAGACCACGCCCGCGCTTGCGCGCCCAAAGGGCCTGCGGGGCGGGCTGTCTCTAACGGGGTTGACAAAATTCATGGGCTTGCTATACTGTACTTAGAGTGAGTGTTCCCGTGAGGGGACCCTTCTAGGTAGGCGAAAGACCTTGGGGTTTTCCAAGGTTTTTTGCTATTTATACTTATGGTTTTCTTCTACTTTTCCTTTCCTATCTTGTTTCCTCCCTATCCATCTCGTCTCCTTCTCTTCTTGCTATCCCCCTATCTATCTTCTCTCAATTCCTAGTTTTTAACTAGGAATTGAGATTTTTTGTGAATATTTTTGTGTATAGTCGTCTATTGGTTTTTATTAATCATTACTTTGCTATATTATAATTTGATGCTTTTCGCTTTGAGATTTTAGCTATATAATGATTGTGCCGGAAGGGCAGGCACTCACTTAATACCTAGTATTGGAGTCAAACCCCCTTCCGGCATCGTTGGAATTTCCAAGCACCAAGAAACAAGATGCAAACAAAGTCCAAATGTCAAAATCCAAAGTTCAATTCAAGTTTAAAATCCCAAGTTCAAAATTTGGCATTGAAGTACTTGGATTTGAATTGATATTTGACCCATTCGATTCCGCTCAGGATCATCCCGAGTAGAGTCGAAGGATGAGCTTTGTCATTTGAGCTTTCGCTTATTGTAATTTGTCTGGTGATTGTAACTTGTATCTTGGTTATTAAAATTACACAGGATAGGTTTTATATATAATATGTTGAAGTGGCCCAAGATAATTCTGTTATTGTCCCCACTGATTATTTGTGGGGTTGTTTTTTATGCCGACAATGCTCGCGCCACGGTTTTGGGTGAGGTTTACGGTCCGCCATCTGACCTAAGTCCCATTTTTACACCAACGCATGTTTATCCGGTGAGCTGGGCCGCGGCAGTAGGTGACACGGTTAATTTCAATGTTGACAAGTCTTTTGATTTTCTGGGCCGCGCGCAGCTCCAGGCCACACTTAAAATTACCAGCGCCAAAGCTTATTTATATGTTGAGGACGCATATTTTTCTTCCTTAAGCATTCAGGCCCAGAGTGATTTTTTAGCCGGTCTGCAAAATTTGGCTAATGAATTTGACAACAATATATATCCGAAAGAAACCGCGTTTTTTGGGCTTCCTTGGGAACCGGGCATAGATAACGATTCACATATTACCATTCTTGTTTCGCATCTGGCTGGAAATTTTGGCGGATATTTCCGCACCGACGATGAATATCCGCGTAGTCAAGTTGCAACAAGCAACGAGCGCGAGATGGTTTTTATCAATGCCGTCAATATAACTAATGCGGCCAGCTCCAACTCGGTCAGAAATTTTCTAGCCCACGAATTCCAGCACTTAATTAGTTTTTATCAGAAGACTAAATTGTTAAATTCAGATGATGATGTTTGGCTCAACGAATTGCGTTCAGAATACGCGCCTACAGTTGCTGGCTTCAACGATGTTTGGTCCGGTTCATACCTGCAGTCTAGAGTCGGTTCTTTCTTAACCAATCCTTCAGACAGCCTTAATGAATGGAAGAATGCTACGGCTGATTACGCGGCTATAAATGTTTTTGCGCATTATTTAGCCGATCAATATGGCTCAAGTATTATTAGCAAATCTCTTCAGCGGCCGGAGCGGGGTATTGTCAGTATTGATGCCACCCTTGCAGATATGGGCTTGTCAGATAAGTTCGGCGATATTTTCTTGAATTGGGAAATAGCCAATTATATAAATTCCCCCACAGCTGGGACGCGCTATACTTATAAGAATCCCAATTTAACTTTTAAACTTATCGCACCCTCCAATATTTATACCGTTGACGGTTCCTTGAATTTCAATGTCGTGGGCAGTATAAAGGACTGGGCCGGCAGGTGGGATAGGATAAATTCAAGTACTAAAAGTCTTAAAATAAGTTTCTCCCCTTCTGTATCCAGCTATATTTTTAAAGTCGCTTCAATAATTGTTAACAAGAACGAAACCTACGAGGTGCGCAATATGTCTTTATTCGGAAGCCAAGCAGAAGTTATTGTAAATGGCATGGGTACTACGGTTGATCATGTTATATTTGTGCCGGCAAGCGAAACCAAAACATCTGATTTTGGTAATAATGAACCAACGCGTAGCTTTAATTTGTCTATGGCTACAGTAGAGCCGGCAAATTTTTCTGTTAATTCCGTTTCGCCAAGTGTCGTTTATGCCGGTGGAGGAGCCATAATTTCTGTTTCTGGAAGCAATTTCGTCAGCGGCATGACCGTCAGTGTTAACGGAATATCGGTTGCCGCGACTTTAGTCAGCAGTTCAACTATTAACTTTGTCATGCCTCAAGTTGTGGTCGGAAATGTTTGTTTGTTGTTTGCTAGTCCAGGAAGCGCGTCTATACAAAATTGTTCTCTGTTGAGAGTAGTCAGCTACGCCGAAGGCTCTCTTATCCGCGCAAGGGGGGATTATAAAGTTTGGATAGTCAAGAGCGGTTGGCGAAGACATATCGTTAATTCTGAAATATTCAGTTTTTATCCGCATCTCGGATTTACCGACGTAATAGATGTGGACCAGTCGGAACTTGACGCCTTCAAATTAAGCGCGTGGGTCAGGGTGCCACTAACACAAGATTCTTTGACTTGGCGAGTTTATGAAGTGAACGATGATGCAACAAAACATTGGATAACCTGCGCCGACCCAAACAATTGCGCCGCAAACTGGCTTGCTCATGGTGGTAATCCAGATGGCATTTATACCATAAATCAATCCGAGATGAATTATTATTCCGAAGGACCAAAAGTTTTTCTGCAGTAAGCAGAAAAACGAATTTTAAATTTATAATTTTAAGTCAATTCAGCAATTTTTAAATTTTAAAATTAAAATATTCATTTAAAACTAAAAATTTAAAATTGAAAATTAAGAATGAATAAATCCTTTTATGCATTTATCAGACTTTAAAACTAATATTATCTTGGCTCCTTATACCTCTTTGGGTGTTGGCGGCCCCGCGGATTATTTTTATGAGGCCAAAAACGAAGAAGACCTGACCGCCGCATTAAAGTTGGTTAAGGAAGAGAATATTTCATATATCATGTTGGGCGGCGGCACCAATGTCATGGTTTCCGATAATGGTTTCCGTGGGCTTGTAATAGTTGCGCGTAATAATGATTTTTCTATAAATGGAGAAAATATTTTTGCTGGCGCCGGTTGCCCCTTGGGCGTTTTAGTTGCTTCATCGGCAAAAAACGGTTTGGCTGGTTTAGAGTGGGCCGCTGGTTTGCCCGGCACCTTGGGCGGCGCGATTTATGGTAATGCCGGCACGTTTGGCAAAAGCATTAGTGATATTATTTCTGAAGTCAAGATAATTGATACTGAGGGTAAGGAAAGAATTTTTAATCAGCAGGATTGTGAGTTTGGTTATCGGAAAAGTATTTTCCAAAATACGCCCGGCGTAGTTATTGTTTCGGCCAAATTAAAAATGCAACATGGCGACTCAACTTTGTTGAAAGGGGAATTGAAAAAAAATGCGCTTTGGCGCCTAGAGCATCATCCGCCCTATAAATCTGCCGGCTGCATTTTTCGCAACAGTAACCCATCTCCAGATGCGCATTTGCCGTTGCTTGAAACAGATCAACCCAAACAATGGTTCGATAAGGTTCCTTCTGGTTGGCTAATAGATAAAGCCGGCCTCAAGGGCAGTACTAATGGCGGATTTATCATATCTGAGGTTCACGGCAACTTTTTCATAAATAACGGTACCGGAACAGCCAAACAGCTAAATGAGCTTATCGAAAAAGCTAAAAAAGATGTTAATGAAAAATTTGGCGTGGCGCTTGAAGAAGAAGTGCGGAGGATAGGATTTTAAAAATATTAGGACAGCAAAAATATTTTTTGTCCAAAACAGTTATCCACACTGGTAATATTGACAGTCATATGTAAAATGAGATTAAAGAGATCTTTCAGTTTCTAAATTTAAAAAGAGTTGGTCGGCTCTTTTTAAGGACCATTTTAAGTCCGTTTTTCTAGATAGCTATTTCAATATGGCAAAGAAAGCAAAGAAAGCAAAGAAAGCCGCAAAGAAATCAGCTAAGAAAGCTCACAAAAAGCCCGCAAAAAGGCGAAGGTAAGCTTTCTTAAGGCTCTTCTTTGGGCTTGGGAACCCTTAAAAATAGTTTTTAAGGAAAAATTATAGGCTCTATTAGCGCCCCCGCATAAATATGTGGGGGTTTTGCTTATAATGCGTTATAATAATAAAGCGTAAAGTTAAAAGCGAAAAGCTAAAAAGAATTTCGTGCGTTAGCTTCTTTTACCTTTTTCACCTTACGTTTTAAACTTTTACATGCGTATTCTCATTAAAGCTACAAATTTTTCGCTCACGCCCACGCTAAAGAATTATATAGAAAGTAAGATTGGTGCGGATATTAATGATATTTTGACGTCTAGGTTTGTATCTTCTTCCACAGTTAAAGGCGGTCGCGACACGATAGAAGCCAGGGTTGAGATTGGTAAGACCACGCGTCATCACCGCAAAGGCGATGTTTTTCACGCAAGAGTAAGTATATCCTTGCCAGGGAAGAAACGTTTATATGCCGAAGCGCAGGAATGGGATATGCACGTCGCGATAGACAAGGTTAAAGATGAACTTTTCGCCGAGATAAGCAAGTGGAAAGAAAAAAGACGCACCAATATTAAGAAAGGTGGGCGCATGTTTAAGCGTCGTTTAAAGAAAACTTAGCCGCAAATTTTCTTGCACATTTTCTTATTTTTGTTAAAATATATTAATCAGTGAAATAATTAATAAATTTCTAATTAAGCAAGATTACTAATTCCTGATTACGGTAACAGATGTGTTTTTAGAAATTAGAAATTTGAAATTAGAAATTAAGTTTTAATATGGTTCCAAGCGGAGTTCCGGCGCGAGTTTTTTTTACCTCGGGCGTAGGTGTTCATAATGAAGAGCTAGCTGCTTTTGAGACGGCTTTGCGCGACTGCGGCATTGCTCAATTTAATCTTGTGCACGTTTCGTCAATTTTTCCTCCGGGTTGCAGAAGAATCGCAACTTCTCAAGGTTTGAAATATCTGTCTCCGGGCGAGATAGTATATTGCGTAATGGCTCGGAATGCTACCAACGAACCGGGCCGTCTTGTGTCCTCGGCCATAGGAGTTGCTTTGCCGGCAGGAGATAAGCAGTACGGTTACCTTTCTGAACATCATGCTTTCGGTCAGACCGATGAATCAGCCGGCGAGTATGCCGAAGATTTGGCCGCCTCCATGTTGGCTTCAACTTTAGGCATAAAGTTTGATCCGGACGAAGCCTGGGATGCGCGCCGTCAGGCTTTCCGCATGTCTGGCAAAATAGTTCGTACATCGCACGTTGCCCAGTCGGCAAGAGGAGATAGAAGGGGACGCTGGACCTGTGTTGTTTCTGCGGCGGTGTTCGTCTTTCCGCATCACCTTATTCAGCAAACATTAGCGTAGAAACGAAATTACATAAGTTGATATATTGGTTATGATCAAACAAACTTTTCTCGGAGTAGAAGAAACGCCGTATGAAAAAGCGCGCGCGGTTATCATTCCCGTGCCCTATGACGCTATGGCTTCATACGGCACCGGCGCTCGTTTTGGGCCAGATGCTATTTTGCGCGCGTCACAACAGGTTGAAACATACGATGAAGAGTTAGAACGCGAGCTTGAACATATGCCAGTTTTTACACACGAACCGGTATGGCCGGATAAATCTGCGCCTGAAGCCATGATAGATGTTCTTGAGAAGGTGATTGCTGAAGTGGCAGAGGCAGGCAAGACGCCAATTATTTTAGGCGGCGACCATTCACTGTCCATCGCGCCAACGCGTTATTTTGCTAAAAAATATCCTGGAGTTGGTATATTGCATCTTGATGCGCATAGTGATTTGCGCAAAGTTTGGGAAGAAAGTTCATACAGCCACGCTTGTTCTATGCGCCATGCCTATGACTTGGGTGCAATGCTGGTTCAGGTCGGCATACGTTCAACTCCCAAAGAAGTAGTGGAAGAATGTAAAGAACATCGCAAAGTTTTCTTGGCGCCGCACGTGCCTGTTGATGAAATAATGGCAGTATTGCCGGACAAAGTTTATATTTCTCTTGATATTGATGTTTTAGATCCATCGCTCATGCCGTCAACCGGCACGCCGGAACCTGGTGGTATTGGTTGGTACGATATGCTTAAACTTTTGCGTGCGACAGCCCAAAAGAAGCAAGTTCTTGGTTTTGATTTGATGGAACTTTCGCCCGTACCCGGTTTAGTGTATCCGGAATATACAGCAGCCCGTCTTCTCACTAAATTCCTCGGATATCAATTTATAGCGAAGTAGGCTACGTGACTTCCATGAAAGAACTTTTCATTAGCCGTACCACTTACGACGTAGAAATAATTTTTGCGTATTTGTAAGTATTAAAACTCGAGCCTGGGCCCGAGTTTTTACTTTTTACAATACTTCTGTTATTGTGATTTACGCATGGCATTTAAACTAGAAAACATATTCGGAGACGTAAACGCCAAGGAGGTCAAGAAATTGGAAGCTAATGTGGTTTTGGTGAACGCGCAAGAAGATAACGTTAAGACCCTTTCGGACGCTCAATTACCAGAAAAAACCAAAGAATTAAAAAAGCGTTTACAAGACGGTCAAACCTTGGACGATATTCTTCCAGAGGCCTTTGCTTTGGCACGCGAGGCCGCGCGTCGGACTTTGGGCCAAAGACACTATGACGTGCAGTTAATGGGCGGCATGGTTTTGCACCAGGGTAAAATATCCGAGATGCGTACCGGTGAAGGCAAGACTTTAGCCGCTACAGCCCCAGCTTACTTAAACGCGCTTTCTGGTCTTGGTGTTCATGTTGTTACGGTTAATGATTATTTGGCCAAACGTGATACGGTCTGGATGGGACAAATTTACAATGCACTGGGGCTCTCTGTGGCTTGTATAACTCAAGAGCAGGCCTATCTTTACGACCCAAGTTTCAAGGGCAATGCGCAATCGGAAGAAAAAGAAGATAAGGAACGAGATACCAAAGGCGCATTTGAAGTTGTCGCCGATTTTTTGCGTCCGGTTTCCAAGCGCGAAGCTTATTATGCCGATATAACTTATGGTACCAATAACGAATTTGGTTTTGATTATCTGCGCGACAACATGGTTTTGTCAGAAGAAGAGATGGTTCAGCGTGAGCATAATTTTGCGATAGTGGATGAAGTTGACTCTATTTTAATAGATGAAGCTAGGACACCGCTGATAATTTCATCTCCCGATAGCGACGCGCCAAAGCACTATGAAGAATTCGCGCGTTTAGTGCCGCGGCTTACCGCAGACGTTGATTATAATATAGATGAGAAAATGAAAGCAGTTTTGCTTACCGATGAAGGCATCTCCAAAGTAGAGAAATACCTGGGTATACCTAATTTATATGCCGATTCCGATCCAAGATTGGTGCACCATTTGGAACAAGCTTTGCGCGCGTACGTTTTTTATAAGCGCGACCGCGATTACGTAGTTAAAGACGGAGAAGTGATTATAGTAGATGAATTCACGGGCCGTCTGATGCCGGGCCGCAGATGGTCTGAAGGGTTGCATCAGGCCGTTGAAGCGCAGGAAGGAGTAAGCATACAAAGCGAATCGCGTACCTTGGCCACTATTACTTTCCAGAATTATTTCCGTATGTATAAGAAACTTTCCGGCATGACCGGCACCGCTGTTACCAACGCCGAAGAGTTTGACAAGGTTTATAAATTGGAAGTTATTATAGTGCCGACCGCCAAGCCGATGATAAGAAAAGATCTTCCAGATTTGATATATAAAACAGAAGAAGCGAAGTTTAAGGCCGTGATCCAGGAAATAAAAGAATGCAATAAGCTGGGTCAGCCAGTACTTGTGGGTACGGTATCAATACAAAAAAATGAGTTTTTATCCGCATTACTTGCCAGAGAAGGCATTAACCACGAGGTATTAAATGCCAAGAATCACGAAAGAGAAGGTATGATTATCGCGCAGGCCGGTAGATTTTCTGGAGTTACTATTGCCACCAACATGGCCGGCCGCGGTGTTGACATTATCCTTGGAGGAAATCCTCCGAATAAGGAAGATGCTGAAAAAGTTAAATCTTTTGGTGGATTGCACGTTATCGGAACAGAGCGGCATGAGGCGCGCAGAATAGATAATCAGCTTAGAGGAAGAAGCGGTCGTCAGGGCGATCAGGGTTCTTCGCGTTTTTTTGTTTCACTTGAAGACGATCTGATGCGCGTTTTCGGCGGCGACCAGCTGCAAGGAATTATGCAGCGCCTCGGCGTGCCGGATGATCAGCCTATAGAAAGCGGTATAGTTTCTAAGGCCATTGAAGGCGCGCAAGCGCGCATTGAAGGTTTTAACTTTGATGCCCGTAAGCACCTACTTGAATATGATGACGTCGTAAACAAACACCGAACCGCCGTATATAGTCGCAGGCGCCAGATACTTAAAGACAAAAAAGATGAATTGACGTCAAGATTAAAAGAATTGATCGAAGAAGAGATAGAAGATTTAGTTTTTGCCCATACCGAAGGCAATTATTATGCAGACTGGAATATAGAAGAACTGGTTGAAAACATAAAGACGATTTGCCCCTTACCCAATAATACCCACGCCGATATTATACGTATTTACCAACAAGGCGACATGTCGGCGTTTGGCGATGATGTTGCTGGAGTAGTGGGCGATGAACCGGATGACCGGCGCGAGGCCGTAAAGAAGTATTTGCTTAAAAACATATTCGCGGTTTTGGATGAACGCTTAAAAACCTTTGCCGATCTTGCCGAAGGTCTGTTGAGATATGTGATGTTGCGTTCAATGGACGCGGCTTGGATGGATCATATCGAAGCCATGGAAGCCTTGCGCGATACTGTGCGCCTGCGCGCTTACGGTCAGCGCGATCCTTTGGTTGAATATAAGAACGAAGGCCGGCGGCTTTTTGATGAATTTATAAGAATTGTCCGCAGTCAATCAACCCGCATGGTATTTAGACTTGAGCCCAGAACTCATGTAGTACAAGCGCCAAAAGTTGTGTTGGGTCGCGGCCTAACTAAAGGTCAAGGTGGCGGTTCTGGTCAAGTTTCTGGAGAAATTGGTAGGAATGATCCTTGTCCGTGCGGAGCGGTGAATCCAGCAACCGGTGAAGTATATAAGTATAAGAAATGTGGTTTAATTAATGCCTCGTATCATAGAAGATGATAGTGAGGCCCCGTACCGTGCTTTTATCCGGAGCCCGTCGAAGGATGCTCTGGTGCGGGGCGGTTCAGGGGAAAAATATAAAAAGAAGTGCCATGGAGCGTAGGTACTGTTAAAATACAACTATGAATGGAAAAGAACAACTCAAATCATTTAAGCAAGATAAAAATCCTGACAAGGAGATTAGAAAAGAATTGGAAGCGCAAGGTTGGTAACGAGCAGGACAAGAGGTTACACGCATGAGGCCATTTAATCCAGAAACAGGAAGATTTGATCTGAAAGAAGTTAAAATTACTGAGGACATTGAGAGAGAATATTTAGAAAGATATGGCAGCGATGGATTCGTTGAGATTAAACTGATCAGGCCACATCGTTGGGCGGATAAGCTTGGTTATGTGGAAGATGAGCACAATTATTATGTTTATATGCGTAAATCACAGAATGTGAAGTAAATCCCGCTGGTGAGGCAATTAATATAAGAAATGTCATGGAAAATAAATTAAAATTAGGCATATACGAACACTACAAAGGCAATCGGTACGAGGTTGTAGGAGTTGCGAAACATAGCGAAACGCTTGAGGAAATGGCCGTATATCGAGCGCTGTATGGAGAAGGACAGATTTGGGTGCGCTCACTTCGAATGTTTTTGGAAGATGTAGAAATTAACGGAAATAAGCTTCCACGATTCACTTATATAGAAATATGAAATTAACCGTATTGGGTTCGGGCACAATGATGCTTAAGAAGGATAAGTTTCCGTCTTCTTTTTTGCTTGAAGAAGGGGATATTAAGCTTTTGCTGGATTGCGGTTTCGGCGCTATTGCCCGCTTAAGTGAAATGGATATGGATTTGCGCCAGATAAACGCAGTTTTTATCTCCCATTTTCACGCCGACCACTTCGGGGATGCCTTTAACCTTGTACATGCTCGATTTGTTGCCGACCTATACGAGAATAAGCCGCATAGTAAGCTTATTTTTATATGCCCAGAAACCACTAAAGATAGGTTTATGAAATGGCGCGAAGTTTATTGGCCGGAACCGAAAGAAGATTATCCTTTAGAATTCAAGGAAGGGTCGCTTGAGATGGATTTAGGGCAATTACACATAGAAACCTTTCCGGTAAGCCATGTGCCGTGGTTTAAATCTGTGGGCATACGCGTTTCTTTTAAAGATAAGCTATTGGTTTATACCGGAGATATCGGTAGCTCTCACGATTTTGAAGATTTAGTTAAACGTACGCAAAACGCGGATCTTCTGATGATAGAAGCCGCTGCTCAAAAACCGACTCCGAATCATTTCACGTTGGAACAGATTCAGGAATTGACCGAAAGAGCCGCAGTCAAAAAAGCTTTAATAGTCCATACGCGTCCGCAAAAAGAATGGCAGGAGCGCATAAGAAATTTTATAAAAGATAAACCCACTTTAATTTTAGCTGAAGATAAGATGACTTTCGAAATTTGATAAACAATATTTATGCAGTTTGAACTATTAAAAAAATATCCCGAATTATCACATGGTATATCCAAAAAGAATTATAAACAGAGTGAAATTTTTGCCGCAAACCGCAAGACCTATTTAAATCAGCAGGGGTTAATGCCGACTCGTATTGCGGCCGTCAAACAGGTACACGGCAATAAAGTTTTATATGCAAGCCTTGATGAACCCACCGCCACTTTTCATGCTGATGCCTTGTTTACAGATAAGCCCAATATTTTTTTAACAATTAATGTTGCAGATTGCTATCCAATTTTTGTTTATGATCCAGTTAACAAAATTGCAGGCTTGGCTCATGCCGGCTGGCGAGGTATCACGAAACAAGTATTTTGTAATTTAATAGATTCTTTCGTACTAAAATTTAACTCCGAACCACAAAATATTATGGTTAGTGTAGGGCCAGGAATTGCAAAATGCCATTTTGAAATTCAAGATGATGTTCTGGACAATTTTAAGGTATATGAGGATGCTATTTTTTACGATAAAGAGAAAATTTTTGTAGATTTGCCTGGAATTTTGAAAAAGCAAATTTTAGATAGAGGGGTATTGCTTAAAAACCTGCAATTTTCAGGACTTTGTACATATTGCGAAGAAGATTTATTTTTCTCCCGCCGCAGACAAAAAGAATCCGATGACGTTATGATGGTTTATATCGGTATTACCGAATAAATTAGAAAATTAAAACCAAAAATATAAAATTTTGGTAAGTAGCCAGCCCTGACGTGGCTGGCTACTGTAGTTTTAATCCGGCCGTTGTGGATAACTTGTGTAGCATCAAAAAACGATCCAAAACGTGCTATAATAGAAGGAGTATTAGCCAATTTTAATCCTTCTATCTGCCGGTCCAGCCGTTTGAGCCTGCGGGTTTAATTAAATTGAATATGTCAAAAGCTTTTATTTTACAAAACAGGCGGGTTATCTCGACCTTCCTTTTGGCCGGCCTTGCAGGTACGGCTATTATTTTTGTCGTCTTGTGGGCTACAGTAGCCCACGCAGCAACGGTTGATATAACAATTACTACCTCTGGATTTTCGCCCTCATCCGTTACTATTTATCCAGGCGATACTGTTCGTTGGACAAATTCTTCTGGTGCCGTAGCAAATGTATCATCAAATGATCATCCGACACACACGTTGTATTCTTCGCTTAACTTAGGAGATTTTGCTCCGGGTGAAGTAAAACAATTATCGTTTACAACATCTACACCGCCTGGTTCGTATGGCTATCATAATCATTTAGATCCAGCCAAGACCGGATGGGTTTATATTTCCTCCGGCCCCCCTCCAATGCCATCAAGTCTTGTTGCAACTGCGGTTTCATCTTCGCAAGTTAATTTGACTTGGACAGACAATGCAACTAACGAAACGCATCAGAATATCGAACGTGAAGTTTCTGGTTCTGCAACATGGAGTACTTTAACTTCGCTGGGTTCTAATATAACTTCCTATAGCGATACAACTGTTGTTGCGGGAACCTCCTATAATTATCGCGTACAGTCATGTCTTTCTGGGAGCGGTTGTTCTTCATATACATACTCAAATACTGTTACGGTTCCTTCTGTTGGTGATACTACTCCGCCAACCGCGCCACAGAATTTATCCGCTACCCCCGTTTCTTCATCGCGGATCGATCTTTCGTGGGGGGCATCAACCGATAATGTGAGCGTTGCCAATTACAAAATTTACCGCAATGGCGCTTTCTGGTATCAAACTTCGCTACTTTCTTATTCAGACACTGGTTTAACAGGCAACACGACTTATTCATATTATATTAAAGCAGTGGATGCGGCCGGAAACGTATCCGCTTCCAGCAATACCGTTTCATCGACCACGCCTTCAGGGACGGCGTCATGTGATGGGCTTACGCTTACATTCGCGAACAATAAGACTTCATACATCGTGGGAGAGACAGTAACTTATACTTATATTTGTACGCCGGGCGGGACAGCGGCTAACGTAACAGTACAAGTGGTTAATCCTAGCGGCGTTCCGACTACCTATAACTCCGCGACAAACGTTAGTCAAAATACTCTTGGTTTTGGCACTTCGAATCTTGCGGTTGGAACCTATACGTTACGTGCGTGCTTTGACTCGAATTGTTCACCGGTTACCGCAAGCCTTCCATTTTCCGTTGTTTCCTCGAGTTCTACTGATGTAACTTTGCCGGGCGTTGTTTCAAATTTGGCTTATTATAGCGCCGATTCAGATACGGTTACTTTGCAGTGGACAGCTCCTGGGGACGATGGAACATCAGGGACCGTTTCAGGATATGACATAAGATATAGCACTACGTATCCTTCTTCATATAGCAGTATTGAGAATTGGTTTAATTCGGCTATTGCAACGACCAATATTAATTTTGACCCTGTTATATTGAGTCCTGCTGGCTCAATACAGAAAGCTACGGTTAAGGGCTTGTCTTCAGGTACAAATTATTATTTTGGACTTAAGGTGCGTGATGAAGCTTATAATTGGTCACCAGTTTCTAATTGGGCAAATGCTACTACTACAGGAGGCACAACCATGGGAGTGCCTAACGCACCAACTAATCTTACAGCAATTACCATATTGTATAACCAGGTAACGCTTAGCTGGACGGATAATTCCTCCAACGAGCAAGGGTTCAGAGTTTATCGCAAATTGACAACAGATTCAAACTGGCCAACCACTTACTTTTCTGTTGGCGCAAACGTATATAATTACACCGACACCGCCGTAATGCCGTTGACCGGCTATAATTACAAAGTTGCGGCATATAATGCTGATGGCGTTATAGAATCCGGCGCTATTATCGTTTCTACGCCGGCAAGCGGGACACAAACCGGAATCCCAAATGCCCCAACCAACCTCCAGTTTTACTTAACGACCAGCAATCAGGTTAATCTTAATTGGTACGATAATTCATCTAATGAAGATGGTTTTAAGATATTTCGAAAGAGGGCCGAAGACGCCTGGACCTCAATTCATTACGCCGTCGTGCCGGTTAACATACTTACCTATGTCGATACCGCTGCCGAGCCCGGTAAAAGTTATTATTATAAGGTGGCTGCATATAATGCCTCCGGTATTTCTTCAGAATCTAATCTTGTTTACGTGATGATTCCAAATTCAGGTGGAGATTATCCAAATCCTCCATCTGCTTTGCGTCAGGAGCCTACACCAACCGGCTCTTCTGGTATAGCCTTGAGATGGGATGATAACGCAAATAACGAAACAAAATTCAATATTTATAGGCGTATTGTTGGATCGACCGAATACCTGTTTTTGATTCAACTATTAGGCTCAAACATAGTTTCTTATTTTGACGGTAGCGTAAGCGCAGGAATTTATTATGATTATGCGGTTGAGGCTTGTCGTGAAGGTTATGGCTGTTCTTCTAATCGCGCCGAGTTGATACACGTGGCTTTTGGTGTTGATGTATCCGGAGGTTCTATTTATGGGAAGGTTAGTACCTCAAGCGGTCAAGCAGTACTTAACGCTCGTGTTGAGTTAAGGAGCGCTTCAAGCGCGGCATTCTTTATGTATGCCAATAGCGGTGCTGATGGAGGATATAGGCTTGATGGCGTTCCTTTCGGTGGTTATTCGTTGTTGGCTTTTCCGCCATACGACCGCAGCGATTTGTTTTCTTCTTCAGCTCAATCCGTAAACGTGTCGGATGGGACTCCATTATTGCGTGATCTTCAGCTCAGCGGCGCTTCAAAAACCATACGAGGTTCCGTTAAAAGAACGGATGGAAGAACAATTATTGATGCGGGAGTTGGCGCATGGCGCCTTGATGGCCCGGGAAACGCAAGTGCGGTTACTGACGCTAACGGAAATTATTCGCTTAGTGTTTTTGGCGGAAGGTGGAACGTGGGCGTGCGTCCTATGAGCGCAAGCGCTGATTGGTCATATAATAAAGAGCCGCAAACTGTTGAGTTTTTATTTGATTCTTCCGTTGAAACAAAAACCGTTAATTTCGAAGTTTCTTCTACTGATGCTTGGATAAGCGGTTCCATAAAGAATGCTGATGGCAGTGTTCTTCCTGCCGGAGTCGTAAATAATATAGGTTTCTTTAACCCGACGACTAGAACTGGCGCTGGTGGACAAATTGATGTCAGCGGAAATTTCAAGGTGGGTATTCAAGCCGGTATTTACGAAGTTTATATTAACTTTTCAGATGCTACGCTTTATGCTCAGCCGATAGCATCTGTTTCAGTAGCTCAGGGAGAGAATAAGAATATCGGAATTATACTTGTTTTGAAGAAATCCGGTGAAATAATACGTGGTCGTGTAAGCGGACCAAGCGGAGAGGCTATAGTTGGTGCCGAGGTCCATGCGTTTATGACAGACGGCGGTGGATTTGTTTCAGCCAGGACCACTTCCGACGGCAATTATGAATTGCGCGTATTCCCCGGAAATTGGAACGTGAGTTTATTATCGTCATCCCTTGGCGCCTACACTTTTGCTGGCGCCGCGAGGCCAGGAGTTGTTCAAGCCGGACAAGTTATTATCATGGATTTTGTGTTGACCAAAGCCGAAGCCGTAATTTTAGGAACGGTAGTTAATTCTTCAGGGACCGTGTTAAGTGATTTCTTCGGCAGTTTTTCAGTAAGACCGCAAGAGGGATACGGTTCAAATTCGCTGTTTTACGGTGGACCGGTTGGAAGAGGCCTATTTAATATAGGAGTTCCGCCAGGAAATTATTTGGTAACGGTTTATTCCGGATATAGCTCAGCTTATCCCTCAAGTGTGGATGTTGCCGTATCTGTGGCCCGTGGAGAAACCGCTAAAGTTTCGATAGTTGTTGTTAAAAGCTCCACGGTTTTGCAAGGCACTGTTAAAACCGCTGGCGGCACAGCCGTGACTGGAATAAAGATATGGGTGTTTGCCAATAAAGATACAAATACTTGGCGAGAAGCTTTAGTTGATGCGTCAACAGGTAAATTTATCATGAACCTTTATCCCGGCACTTGGAATGTTGGCATGAGGACCGAAGGTTCATCTTATATGATCCCACCTCCATCTATACTGAATTTAGTTGAAGGACAAACTTTGACGCATGATTTTATAGTTAGCGCAGCCGATGCTTTTATAGGCGGTAAAATAACAGATCCATCTGGTAAGTCCGTTGCCAATTTGTTGGTTTCTGCCGATAATCGAAGCTTCACTCAAGCCGGTACTGTGTTGCCTGGAGAGATAAGGTCTTTCCATGCGTTTTCTGATTCCGTCGGTAATTATAAGATAGCGGTTCCATCGGGCACTTATTATATACATGTTTTCTTGGGAGGAACCTCGGATTATCAGGCTCCTGATGAAAAAAGTGCTGTTGTGGCCCAAGGTGAAACAAAGAACATCGATCTGGTTTTGGTGACAGCTGGAGCAACGCTGCAGGGGCGTGTTACCGAGGGCGGTATCGGAAGACCGGCATTTGTGTGGGCTTGGAAGGAAGCGGGCGGCACGGCAAATATCAGAGCCAATACCGACGGTTCTTACTTGTTGCGTTTGGGCGTAGGAAGATGGAAAGTAGGCGCTGGTTTTGAGAGAGATGGAATATTATTCAAGGCCGCGGAGATCCCGTTAGATGTTGTTTCTGAAGGCACATATAACGCAAGCCTTGTGCTGGTAGAAGTTAACATTGCGGTACCGGAAGTTGTTGTAAATAGTTCCGATGCGTTAGTTGATCAAATCATCAAGAACGATCAAGGAGTTCAGGTAAACATTCCAGCCAATGCCATGGCAACTCAAGGTTCAGTTACTGTTACTTTGACACCTACAGCTGATGCTGCTTCACAGGGCATAAATAATGTTATTGGTTTAGCTTATGAAATAGCTGCCTTGGATAACAACGACCAAAAAGTTAACAGCTTGAACGTTCCAATAACCATTACTTTGCCTTACAACGAAAAAACAATAGGAATTGATGAAAATTCCTTGGAACTCGCTTTTTGGGATGAGGCTTCTGGATCTTGGCAAGACGTTGCCGGATTCTTCGCGGATACAACAAATAATGTTGTTACGGGTTCAACAACACACTTAACTCGTTTTGCGTTGGTTGCGCCGGCCGACATCACTCCGCCGACCTCTCCGACTTCGATACGGGCCAAGGTGGAAACCGGCAAGATTACCTTAAGCTGGAGAAATCCGACCTCCGATTTTCATAGTGCGCGTATCTATCGTTCGCTTATCGCCGGAGATAAAGGAGTCAAGATTGCAGACAATATCATTAGTTTAAGCTGGAGCGATTCAGCCGTACAGAATGGAGTAAAATATTACTATAACGTGAAGGCGGTGGACTTGGCCGGCAACGAATCTTCAAGTTTAGCCCAAACGTATGTTGTGGGAGGAGAACTTACTACAGGCATAATCGGTCCGTACCCCTCGGGAACTCTGTTTAGATTGGTAAATAGTCCGACCGTATGGTATGTCGAGGGCGGCCAGCGTCGGGCCGTGCCTTCACCGGCCGTATTTGACGCAAGATTTGATTGGAAAAACGTTAAAACAGTATCCGATTCTGATCACACGAATTTATATACAGAAGGTTCCGCAGTAGGATTTCCAGACGGCATGTTGGTAAAAGGCAATGCCCCGACGGTTTATGTTATTGCTGAAGGCAAGAAGTTGCCCATTGCAAGCGCTGAAGCGTTTAATGGACTCGGCTATAAAAGGGGGAATATTAAAACTGTTAGTGAGGGCGAACTTGCGGTTCACGCCACTGGTCCCGTCGTATCTTCCGCGGCAACATATCCTACCGGAAGTCTGATTCAGAAGGAAGGTGAGTCTACGGTTTGGTATGTGGATCGAGGATTAAAACGAGGATTTCCGACGCTGGATGTATTCCAGGTTCGTAAATTTAGTTTCAACAACGTGATTAAAGTTTCGTCTTCTGTCCTTGACTCCATACCATCAGGCGCCCCGTTGTCGTATCCCGATTATACGCTGGTTAAAGGTGACGCTCCCGAAGTCTATTTTGTGGAAGGAGAAAAGCGCCGTCATATATCTTCTGCAGAGGCATTTAATGCCAACCAATATGATTGGGGGGCCATAAGAACTGTTCCGGATAGCGTTCTTAATATTTTACCAAAGGGTAGCCAGGTGGGTTAGCAGCGATGATTATTAGTGCAGGCCCCGTTTCGTGAACAAACGTAACGGGGTCTTGGTTCAAATGGGTAGAATCAAAAAATCGATACATAAAGCGATTATTGCCGTAATGATTTTATTCTGTGGCGCAGTGGTTTTTATATTATCTTTGAAGACGCCGTTTGTCAGCGAGCATCCGTTAATAAAATTAGTTTTACCCTCCTCGACCGGATTAAGCTCCACACAGTTCAAATCCCATTTTTACGAAGAGCCAGAAATTTCTTTAGAGAAAATACATATTCAGGCTTTTTATCTGGTTCCCGAAACATTGCAGGTCAATATGCCCGCATCATGGAAAGATGATTTTACAAAAGCCCTCATTAAGATACGTGAATTTCACAGCGCCCAATTTAAAAACAGTTCAAATATAACGTTCTCTCTTCTGGAAACCCCAGTTTTGACCCAAGACGAGATTATTGCTTCTATTCCCGTCGGCATAGACAGACCCTCACGGGTAGATTTGACAAAAATTGACCAATTCATCGAATCAAAAATCTTGACACCGGGAGCGTTTTTTTATCGCAGTAATTTTGCAGAAATTCCGCCAGGAGCTTTTGTGGTCAAGTTGATTTTCCTTGAAGGTCCTGCCGCCTTGGGAGCAGAAGGCATTGCTATTTTATCCAGAAGTTATTTTACCGATCCCGTCGTGAATTACGGCACAAGCTTCCTTTACCACGAATTTGGACATGCGCTTGGTATGCCGGATTTGTATGATTCTGAAAGCGGCGAGACTTTTTCTGACGGCATAATGGGTTCTGGCCGTTATCGTTATATCGATTATGTCCATTTGGATCAGGACATAAAAGTTAAGATGGGCATAAAATAATCTAAAAATGAAATTCGTTCCGAAGACAAAAAATACATATGGCGACGAACATATTCATCCCGCAAAAGGCGGTATACGACAGAAACTCTTACGCAACTTCGTGATTCTTGGGTTGGTGCCAATTATTGCCTTGAGTATTGCCGGTACTATTTTTCTTGTTATTTCTCGCCAGGAGAGTATAGAAGAAACCGAAAATCTGCTTTTGAAACAGAAGGCAGAAGAGGTTTCGCGTTTTATTGACGAGACAATAGATGCTTTTGAAGTCCAAGTTGGTTACGAGTTTATTGTTCCTCCATCTTCCGGTTATCCGCTGTCGGAAACAGGAATTGCCGCCCTGTATGATTTTAGGTTGGATGCGCAGTTATTTTTACTACAAAGTCTGTTGTCAACAAACCGCAATTTAGTTGAAGCTGCTTTTATAAACACTCTTCGCACCGAAGAAACAGATACTATACCCAAAAAGCAATTACCGCCTCCGGGAAAGGAGACAAGAGTTTTAACTCGGCAGCAATTTGAAAACCCCGATTTTAATTACAATTTATTGGATTGCGGCTTAGGTCACGAAGTTTTGGCGGCAGGAGATTGCGAATATTATGCATTTTATCCCTCCTCAGAATTATTCAAGCAGATTGCGGCCGGTAAGAATTATATTGGTCGTCCATATAAAACGCTGGAAGGATATTTTATAACATTGGGCGCTCCGGTTAAAAACAGCAACGGTAAGGTAATCGGCGGCATACGCGGCGAACTTTCGTTAAAGCCACTGGAAAGAATTTTTGCTCAAGCAACGCTCGGAACCAGAGGATATGCTTATCTGATAGACGATTCAGGTTTTCTTATTGCCGCCACCGCAGGTAAAAATTTGCCAAAAGATACGACAATAAAAAATACTTTAACCGAAAAATTAGATAAAAGCGTTGGGGTCGTTAGTGCCGGCGTTTCCAGAAATATTTTTGGAGATACGGTTATAGCTTCGGCGATACCTGTGGGTAGGCTTAATTTGGCTATTATAACCGAATGGCCCTATTCGGATGCTTATTCGGTGGTATATTCTCTGGTCAACCAAGCCGCAGTTTTCATCCTTATAATTTTAGCGGCCACAGTTATTTTGAGTCGCGTTTTGGCCCGTCAGATAACAAGACCAGTAAACATTTTGCAGTTTGCGGCAAGTAAAATAGGGAAGGGCGATTTCGAACCGATATCAGAAATAAAAACAGGTGATGAGCTTGAATTTCTGGCGCATTCTTTAAATAAAATGGCTCAAAGCTTGAAGGAAATTGAAGAACTGCGCAAGCAGGCCTTGCAGGCTCAACTCTTGGAGGCCAGTTTGGCCAGAGAAAAAGAGCTTGTTGAAATAAAAGATTCCTTTCTGGACACGGCCTCGCATCAATTGCGTACGCCGGTTTCCGCCATACGGTGGCAACTGGAGTTGCTACAAAGCGAAAAAATATCCGATACGGCTAAAGAATTAGTTCAAGGAGCTTATGAACATGTAGAATTCTTGTCGGAAATATCATCCGATCTAATTAATGCCGCAAGTTATGGTGCGGGTTATCAAGTTAAGAATTTTACCGATGTTTCTCTGACTAAAGTAATAGATGAAGTTTTGACCCAGTTTTCTTCGCAGGTAGAGCAAGCCAAGCTTAAAATAAGCAATATTCCTGCAGAGAAGGACGTTTCGGTATCTGGTAGCTATCCAGCGCTACGAGTTTTATTTGAGAATATCATAAGGAACGCTATAAGATATACTAAAAGTGAAGGTCAAGTTACTATTACAACAATAAATCAAGCTGATTCCGTGGAGGTCCGTGTTGCTGATACGGGTATTGGTATTCCCGCAGAAGAGCATAAAATGCTTTTTCGACAATTCTTCCGTGCAACCAATGCCATTGAGACAAGGAATGTTGGTACGGGACTCGGTCTTTATATCGCCAAAAACATAGTTGATGGCCATAAGGGCAATATTTGGTTTATTTCTGAAAGAGATAAGGGCACAACCTTGTTTATCAGCATTCCGGTCAAGCGACAATAGGGGATGAGGTTATTTGTTCAATCCGCATATCTATTATAGATATGCGGATATTTGTTTTGACTTATTTGTGGTTTGGGGATTACAATAGTTAGGCTTATGAAATTTCAGCCTATATTCAATATAATATCGAGACCGATAGGTTCGGCTAAACGGTTTTTTAGTGGCGTATTTAGGCCCGTAAAATGGCTTTTTGGATTGGGGTTTAAACCGTTGGCTAAAGTACTAAAACTGATTGTCTGGTCATCGCGCTTCTCGAAACCATTATTGAAGCCGATGCGCTTTTTGCTTTTAAAATTAGCCAAACCAGTTGAATGGATAGGTGAGGGGACCATTTGGGGCGGAAAATTCCTCTTGGGAATCTTTGTTTGGCCATTTAGAAAATTGTGGTTATTCTTGCCGTTTCGCAAAAATATCGAAAAAAGGAAACGCAGACGCAATATCTTAATTTTAGTTTTTATTTTTAGCGTGTTCGCGCTTCTGATTGTCTATCCCAACGTTTGGAATTATCCTTATAATCAGATAGAGCCGCGACTTTGGGGAGCCATTGAGAATCTATCTTCTAAATACAATAAGCCGCAGATTAAAGACTGGGCTTCAAAAATTAAAATAACAAAACTTACCGTGAGACCATTTCTTTTGGGGTTGGATTTGCAAGGCGGCACGCAATTGGTTTATGAAGCGGATTTACACAACATTAGCCCTCAAGACTCTAAAAATGCGCTAGAATCTTTACGGGATGTAATTGAAAGACGCGTCAATTTATTCGGTGTGAGAGAGCCGCAAGTTCAATTGGAAAAAAGCGGAAATTCTAACCGCCTACTCGTTGAACTCGCCGGCATCAAAGATATCAATCAGGCCATAAATGCTTTAGGCAAGACTCCATTTCTTGAATTTAGAGAAGAAAGGAGCCAGGAGGAATTAGATGCTATAAGCCAGGGCCCAAGCGGAGAACCCTTGCCGCAACAACAGCTTCAGCGGCCCGAAATTATTTTTAAGACGACAAAACTCACAGGACAATATCTAAAAAGAGCTGAGCTTACTTTTGATCCAACCACGCGTCAAGCCACGGTAGGTCTCCGTTTTAACGATGAGGGTAAAGACATATTTAAGGAGTTAACCGCACGTAATGTTAATAAGCGATTGGCTATATTCCTTGATGGTTATATAATTAGCGCCCCAACCGTTCAACAGGAAATACCTTCGGGTGAAGCGGTTATAACAGGCACCTTTTCTATTCCGGAAGCTCAAGAATTAGTACGTAATTTAAATGCCGGAGCCCTTCCCGTGCCTATAAACCTTATTTCTCAGCAAAGCGTTGGTGCAACGCTAGGGCAGGAATCATTGAATAACATAATGCGCGCCGGGGTAGCGGCTTTGATTGTGGTAGTTTTGTTCATGTTATTACTTTATCGCGTGCCCGGAGCAATTGCTGTTTTCGCCTTGTGTATTTATTCTGTTTTGACTTTAGCCATCTTTAAGCTACTTCCGGTAACTTTTACCTTGCCCGGCATCGCAGGTTTTATTCTTTCTATAGGTATGGCGGTTGACGCCAATATCCTTATTTTTGCGCGGATGAAAGAAGAACGTAGGTGGGGACGTTCGGTTGAAGACAGTATTGAGGCTGGTTTTGTGCGTGCCTGGCCCTCAATACGCGATTCAAACATCGCGACTTTAATAACGACGTCTATTCTATATTTTTTAACCACGAGTTTCGTGCGCGGTTTCGCCTTGACCTTAGGGATCGGCGTTTTAATGTCTATGTTTTCAGCGGTATTCATCTCCCGTCTTTTGCTTTTGCAGATAGTTCATACCCGTTTATCTAAATGGCAGAAACTATGGTAATAATTAAATTTATATATGCCCCGTTAGAAAATTGTGTAATACTATGAAACATTTGATACATATTAAGTTAATTGGTTATTTTGCAAGCGCCAAAAAAGTCCGCAGTACTTTTTCGGCAGCTGACTCGAGGCCAATTTTCTAACGGGGTATGCGTGAATTTTCTATAATTAAACACCGATGGATATTCTTGATATTTTCTGCAATTTTAGTGTTTGCAAGTATTTTTTCTTTGACGGTTTGGGGTTTGAAATTGGGCGTGGAATTTAAGGGCGGTTCATTAATGGCCGTTAAATTCGATGACAAAGTGCCAGCGCGTGAAGAATTAATTTCCGTTCTTTCGTCTGAAGATTTAGGTGATATTACAGTACAGCCATCCGATAACAAGACTTTGATTTTGAAGTTTAAGTCGGTTGACGAGGATACTCATCAGGAGGTTTTGAAAAAAATAAAAGACTTGGCTCCGGGCGAGGAGAGCCAGTTTACTTCTATAGGTCCGGTTGTCGGCAAAGAGCTTGAACAGAAATCAGCCCTGGCCATAGCTTTGGCTGTAATCTGCATAATGTTATACATAGCTTGGGCCTTCCGCCGTGTTTCAAAACCCATTTCTTCTTGGCAATATGGCTTGATCGTGGCCATTGTTGCTCTGTTGCATGATGTCATCATTCCTCTGGGTCTTTTTGCCGCCCTTGGATATTTTATGAATATAGAGATTAATGTTGCTTTCGTGGCCGCAATCCTTACTATTCTTGGCTTTTCTGTTCACGACACCATAGTTGTATTTGATCGGACAAGAGAGAATTTGAGGAAAATATTTGATAAGTCTTTTGGGGAAATAGTAAATACCAGCTTGAATCAAACATTGGGTCGTTCACTTGCTACATCTATAACCGTACTTCTTACCATAGGCGCAATAGGCCTTTGGGGCGGGAGCGCAATTGCCGACTTCGCCCTTGTTTTGTTTGTGGGCATTGCCGTTGGTACATATTCATCCATTTTCGTTGCCGGTCCATTGCTTATAGAATTACAGCGCGTAAAGGTATTTATGGGAGGGTTGCGTAATAAACGACGTAACAGGCGATATCGTTGACGATAACGAATTATCGAGGTAGGCTATAGTTTGAGTTTTGACTCAATATTTATGAGGTAATCCCTCGGCTTCGCCTCTGGTCGTTCAGACTCTGAAGAGTCTCAGATCATTCGATTCAGAGAATCTCAGATTCGATGAACTCGAAGAGATGCACATTGTGCAATCCCTCGCAAAGCTCGGGAGCAACCACGGCATATGCAGCTTGCAGTCATAAAAACAGGCGGAAAACAATATTTGGTAAGCAGGGGACAACGAATAGCCGTTGAGACTTTACCGTATGAAAGCGGTAAAGAATTTGATTTTAATGAAGTCTTACTTCTTGTTTACGCTGGCCAAGTCAAGGTGGGCATGCCCTTTGTTGAGGGGGCTAAAGTCATGGGCAGGATAATTTCTCATGGTTTGCATGATAAGGTTATTGTTTTTAAGTTTAAACCCAAGAAACGTCAAAAGCGCAAGAAGGGCCATCGGCAGTCATACACTCTCGTTGAGATTATGGACATAAAAGATAACGCCCTTAAAGCCGAAGCGCCAGTTTCAAAACCTAAAGAATCTCAAACCGGCCCAAAACGAAAAACGGTAGCTTCCATAAAGGCAAAAAGAGCTGTAAGGCGATCCGTTTCAAAGTAATTTTCTCAACAAAAAACGTCCCGTATTTCGGGACGTTTTTGTTCTAGTTTCTGTTTTTCATTGCTCCACGCAATGTTTCTTCGTCGGCGTATTCTATCTCACCACCTGAAGGCATGCCTATGCCCAAGCGGGTTATTTTGACGTTTTCTGATGAGGACGCAGATTCTATAACGGCTTGTTTCAGCCATAAAGCTGCAGCATTGCCCTCTGATGTTGGACTTAGGGCGAGAATAATTTCTTTAAGATTTTGATCAGAAGAAACCCTCTGTTTTAACTCATTGATTCTTATGGATTGGGGGTGGTATGCGATGGATAGCCTTCCGCCCAGAACAAAATATTGTCCTTTAAATACGGCGGCTTTTTCGAGTTGTTCAAGATCGGTGTCTTCTTCAACAACGCATAAAGTGCCGTTGGCACGTTTTGGATCGTGGCAAGATGTACATAGCCTTTGAGCGGTATTTTGAGTTATGGATATGGCCCGGAAGCATTTTTCACAATTTCCAATATTGGAAATATTCTCTAAAGCTCTTTTCAGGTCTTCTCTTTCTTGCGGGCGTCGTAAAATATAAAAAGCGCACCGAAGCGCTTGGCGCGGTCCGATGCCCGGTAGTCTTCTTATAAGATCTGCTGTTTCACGTATTGGCGGCGGTAGCATGTGCTAGTTGTTGCCCACGAGCCGCGCCGAGTGGTTGCAACAACTGCATCCTGAGGCGAAGCCGATGGATTACCTTTTATTGTTGCCCACGAGCCGCGCCGAGTGGTTGCAACAACTGCATCCTGAGGCGAAGCCGATGGATTACCTTTTATTGTTGCCCACGAGCCGCGCCGAGTGGTTGCAACAACTGCATCCTGAGGAGCAAAGCGACGAGGGATTACTTTAATTAAGCTTCGAGTTGTTTCTCCAGGCTCCAGAAAGTTGCCCGCTCTGGATCGAATCTTAACGCTATTTCCCCGACTGGTCCGTTTCGATGTTTGGCTACATGAATTTTGGCGATATTTTTAACCCCTAAATCTTTTTTAACCATGTCTTCTCGCCATATGAACATGACCACGTCGGCGTCTTGTTCTATGGAGCCTGATTCGCGCAGATCAGAAAGTTTCGGTCGTTGGTCCGGTCGGGCTTCAACGGCGCGCGATAGTTGTGAAATGGCGATTACAGGCACATTTAGCTCGCGCGCTAAAGCCTTAAGAGATCTAGATATTTCCGTAACTTGCTGAACCATATTTTCAGTTTGCAGATGAGAAGTAATTAATTGTAGATAGTCTACTATGACCAGTGAAAGGCCGTGTTGGGCCTGTAGACGCCTGGCCATGGCGCGCATTTGCAGTACCGTTGCCGTGACCGCATCGTCAATATATATGGGCGCTCCGGCAAGCTGATCCAAAGCATCGCGTAAACGTTCAAAATCATCCGGTGACAAACGTCCGGTGCGCATGCGCCAGAGATCAACATTGGCTTGAGCGGCGATTAAACGATCCACGACTTGCTCTTTGGACATTTCTAAACTGAATATACCTACTGGTTTTTTCTCGTTTACCCCAACGTGCCGGGCTATGCTCAAAGCCAGAGAAGTTTTACCCAACGATGGTCTTGCGGCTATAACCACCAGATCCGAAGCCTGGAGACCGGAAAGCATATTATCAAGATCATGGAAGCCAGTGGCAACACCGCGTAAAGATCCTTCATGGCGGGACAATTTTTCCAAACGATCATATGCTAAAGCCAGTTCCTTGTCTACGTGCGTAAACTCTTGTGTTAAAGCATGTTCGGATATGGAAAATATTTTTTGTTCGGCTTCATCCAAAAGCTCATCCACATTTTTGCCTTCTTCATACCCAAGACGTGATATGTGCCACGAAGCATCTATCAGATCGCGCAGCAATCTTTTTTTCTGAATTATTTTTGCATAGTGTACGACATGCGATGACGTAGGCACCATATTAACTAAACTGGCCAGATAGGTTCTGCCGCCTATTTCTTCAAGAGCGCCATCTTCTTTAAGTTTGGTAGCAACCGAAAGTATATCTATTGGTTCATGATGGGTGAAGAGATCAAGCATGGCTTGGTATATGGCGCGGTGTTGTTTGCGATAAAAATCTTCAGTGTGCAGAAAATCTACAACGCGTACGATGGCGTTATTGTCTAAAAGTAAGCTCCCAAGAAGCGATTGTTCGGCCTCGTTATCTTGAGGCGGGATGCGGCCAGGCGCCATGGCAAATGAGATATCTTTGTCGGGCATCGATAGCCAATCCTTTATTGAAGAAGGAAGCTCTTTGGTTTTTTTGGAGAAAGTTTTTTTAGCCATGTGCTAGTTGTTGCCCACGAGCCAGCTCTAATTTCTGAGTGTTTGGGCATTTCTAAAGTTATACATTATAATTTTATATAAATATATCAAATTGTTTTTGGTAAATTAGGGCTGGGGAGTGGCTGCAACAACTGCATACCGAGCGCGGTGAGGTATTACCTTTTAATAGTGCTCTTTTGCTTCGGCTGAGTCTAAGGATTACCTTAATTATTCTAAGCTTATCGTTTAAATGTCGGTAGAGCAATAGCTGCAACGTGGAGAAAATGTGGACGATTGTAAGGAGTCAGCGGCATGCCTGGCTCGGCAAGATATTTCGATATGCCGTACAGCTGTTATGGCAAAAAGGCTGTTTGGTGTTCACCAGATCACTCGATCCGTTTCGGTTTCGGCCCTTCAGGAGTATCTTCTATCGTCCAGCCTATTTGAGCAAGCTCTTTCCTTGATTGATCGGCTTCAGTCCAGCGTCTTTCTTTGCGCATAAGTTCCCGTTCATTGATAAGGTTTTTAACTTCTTGGGGTATTGATGAGGTCTGTTTTGGCCCAAGGATATGCATGATACCATCCGCATTTTTCAAGAATTCTTTTGCGGCCTTGGCTTCACGTTTTGATATAGCAAAGTTGTTTATAAGGGGGTTTAGCGTTTTCATAAGCGAAAAAATGATCGCTATGGCGCGTGGTGTGTTAAAATCATCTTCTAATTTTTCCCAGAAATTTTTATTTGAAGTAAATATAATGCTTTTTATGCGGTCGTTTTCCGGCCCAAACCTTTTTATTGTTTTGAGGCGGTTATAAAAATCCGTCAGGCGTTCCTGCGCCGCTTGCGCCTGTTTCATCAGATCTTCGTCGTAATCTATCGGTGAGCGATAATGGGCTTGAAATATTAACATTCTGAAAGCTTGAGCGGAATAGTCTTTTAATAAATCCCGGATAGAAATTATGTTGCCCAAAGATTTGGACATTTTTTCTCCTCTAACGTTCAGGAATCCAGCATGCAGCCACATGCGCACATACGGTTTTTTATTTGATATCGTTTCCATTTGAGCTATCTCGCATTCGTGGTGGGGGAATATCAAATCCAAAGCTCCGCCGTGCATATCATATTGCTGGCCGAAATATTTTTCTGCTATAGCCGTGTCTTCAATATGCCAGCCGGGTCTGCCCTTGCCCCAAGGGCTGGGCCAGAAGGGTTCGCCAGCTTTTGCTTTTTTCCACAGCGCGAAATCCTGTTTATGTTTTTTGTCTGGATCGTGTTCAATTCTTTCCGTTTCTTCCATTTTATCTAATTTTTGATGTGATAATTTCCCGTAATCATGGAAATTTTTTACTGAAAAATAAACTCCGTTTGGTGTTATGTAAGCACAGTCTTTCTTTAGGAGGCGTTTAATTTGGCTTAGTATTTCGTCGATATGGTCGCTGGCGCGCGCATAGTTATCTGGCGACGTTATATTTAGGGCTTTCATGTCTTTAAGGTATTCGTGTTCAAATTTATGGGCTAGAGCTTTGGGGGTTTTGCCTTGAAGTTCGGCGCGCGCGATTATTTTATCATCAACATCGGTAATATTCTGTAAATACCGTACGTTATAACCACTATGGCGTAGAGTTTTGACCACGGCATCAAAGATAACAAATACTCTTCCGTGGCCTATATGTGCCAAGTCGTAAACCGTAGGTCCGCAAACGAATATATCAATCTTTTTGGGCTTGAGAGGCTTTAGCTCTTCTTTCTGGCGAGTAAGAGTATTATAGAAAGAAAATTTCATGCGTATGGATCTGAATGACCAATTTAAAATTACTAATTAAGTTCTAATACCGAATCTTAAAATGTCTAAAGCTATATAATTTAGAGGCGTTTTAGAACTTTAGATATTGGGATTTGTTTAGAAATTAAATATTAGGAATTAGAAATTTGACTTTATATCCACCTTTTAAATTTGAAAAAGAGGAAGGTGAATAAACCCGAAATAAAAATTACGCTCGTAACTATTAAAAAGCCATTTGCTGAATGGCTAAAAGGGATATTGGAAATATTAGTGGCGAAAATTTGCGCTATGGTATTTGGCGCCAGCATTATAGCCGTAAAAACTGTTAACAGTCTTAAGGTCGCATTGGTTTTTGTTGAAAGCAGGGATTGATTCGTTTCTTCCAATGCGGCAATCGTTTCTTTCTGGGTAATAAGAACGTTGACCAGTTTGGCGTGCGATTCAGAAAGATATTCAAGATAAGGCCGTGCTTCTTTACCCAATAAACTGGGTCCTGAAATAAGCAGCTCTTTGAATAGTCCCTGCATTGGTTCAAGTGTTCTTAAGAAATCTATTATTTTACGCCTGGTTTGGGATATGATTATTACCATGTTTTGCTCACGGCCACGGAATATCTCGTCTTCTATCACGGCAATCTGGCCCTCTATATTATCAAGTTCAGTATTCACGCTCTCAAAAAGTCCAGAAATTAATCCATGTATTACAGCTGCCGGGCCGGATCTGAAATATTCACTTTTGGTCTCTTGAGAACCCATGCATTTAGCGAAAAAATCATTTACAAATGGGAGCCGGCTGGTGTGACTGGAAATAAGCCAGTTTTCGCTGATAATGAGGTCTAGTTCTTCTATTCTTAAGGCTGTGCCCGCGCCATCTTTTTCTATGGGTATTTGAAATGCAGCGAAAATATAATTTCCAAAAACATCTATTTTTGGATGACGCATTGGTAGATTTAAGTCTTTTATAACAACCGGATGCAAGTTGAATTCTTTTTGTAGCCAGGCTATATCGTCTGCGCTTGGATTATCAAGGTTCACCCACGTGAGTGTTTGGTCGCGTAATATTTTCATCCCGTTAGAAGCAGATCGCGATCAATGATCTCAATCTGCAAAATTATTTGTATGGATACTATATACGACATAGATATTTTTACCCCGTTAGAAAGCTCGCATCACAAACACATCAATTATAATATTCCCTATAAAAGTTTCAAAAATAACTTTCTAACGGGGTTTATTGCTAATCCTTTGCGATCGCGGCTTCTAACGGGATTCATCTCGTTAGAGACAGGAAGCGCTTTACGCAAAAGACTAAAGCGCTTCCGTAATATCGCGCATAAATCCCGCTTAAAGTTTTAATCATTTTATAGAATACAAATTACTTGCTATTCCTATTAGGTCGTCTCTAACGGGATTCATAAATAAAATATAATTTTTATCGTAATTCATTATAGCATTTAAGTATTGTATTGACAGGTAGCGGTCTTTTTATATAATGCTTTTAGCACTCGTGATATTAGAGTGCCAAAATAATGAAATCATGCCAGGTAGTGATCCAGCTCCAATATACGCTAATTCCCGGGCTCATTATTTTGGCTCGTGTTTATAAAAAAGACTAATTTTTAACATCCCGCTTTAATAAATAATTATGGGGCGGGACTACTACCTAGCATGCCTACAATAACCAACCGACAAGGAAATATTCTCAAGACTGTTATTGAGAGTTATATCGGTGGCGCACACCCAATAAGCTCCGATTTTTTAAACAAGAGCGGGTATTTCAGATTGAGTACAGCGACATTACGTGCAGAAATGGCCACACTTGAGAGATCCGGATTCTTGATGCAGCCGCACACATCATCTGGGCGGATACCTACCGAATTAGCCTATCGTTTTTTCGTGGAAAAAAATTCCAGTACCTGGAATCTTTCGAATGCAATTCGGGATAAGCTAAGTCAAATTTTAAAAATATGGAAGCAGGATAAAGTAAGCGCCGTTGAAAGAGCGGCAGAGGAACTGGCCGATTTTTTTCAAGGCGTTAGCCTGGTTAATCTTAATCTTAATAATAATCCTTTGTTTTTCCAGCGATTAAACTATTTTAGATCGCAACCAGAGTTTTATTCGCATCAGGTTATGGATGAAATGCTGAATGTTTTAGAATTATTGCAAAGCAGAAGGAATTTAATCACGGAATCAGTAGACATCGATAAAACCCAAGTATTAATAGGCAAAGATATTCGTTTGGGCAAATTTAAGGTTTTAAGCTTAATAATAAAACCTTGGCATAGCAGATATGGCTATTCGTCTGGGTTTATTGCCGCCGTAGGTCCAATGCGCATGCATTATGAAAGAGCAATTCCAGCCGTGGATTTTTTGGGTTCATTGATTTCAGAAGAAAAATAGATTTATGGAAGATAATCTTGAAAATAGCCAAAAACATTTAGATAGCTCCAGTCAGTCGGGAGCCGGCGGCAAACAGGCCGCTCAAGAATATGAGAGTAAGTGGAAAAAGGTTTTAGCCGACTTCGAAAATTATAAGAAAGATGAAGCTAAAAAATTTAGTGTCTTTGCCAAGTTCAGTAAAATAGAGGCCCTGCGAGATTTATTGCCGGTTTTTGATATGCTTGAACGCGCTGTTCATGAAATCCCGCAGGATATAAAAAGTTATAAATGGGTTGATGGAATAAGCCTTATTTATGAAGAGTTTTTGAGCATATTGGCTAAAAACGGTTTTAAAAAAATAGAGACTAACAGTAAATCTTTCGATCCTAAATACCATGAAGCAGTCGGCAGAATAGACGGCGTGGGTGATGACGTCGTTGAAGATATTCGTTCGGGGTTTGTTACTGAAGACGATTTCGTTATACGCGCCGTGCAAGTTAAGATAGGGAAAAAGAAGTAATAAATTGAAATTAAGAAATCGATGTAAACATTTTTTAACTTTTAAGGAAGTTATATGAGTAAAATTCTTGGTATCGATCTTGGCACTACCAATTCTGCTATGGCCATTATGGAGGGTGGAGAGCCAAAAATCATTGAGAATTCTGAAGGGGCGCGCACCACGCCTTCAATGGTGGCTGCAAACAAATCAGGTGAGCGTTTGGCTGGAATCCTTGCTAAACGTCAGGCGGTTACGAACGCAGAAAATACCATTTTTTCCGTAAAACGTCTTATCGGTCGAAGATTTTTGGATCAGGAAGTACAACGCGATAAGCAATGGTTGCCTTATACTATACGTGAAGCTTCAAACGGCGGGGTGGAAGTGAAAATGGTAGATAAATGGTATGCGCCACAGGAAATTTCAGCCATGGTTTTATCTAAGCTAAAAACTAATGCCGAAGCTCGTCTCGGGATTAAAATTACTGATGCCGTAATTACGGTCCCGGCTTATTTCGACGATTCACAGAGAAAAGCAACTAAAGAAGCAGGCGAAATTGCCGGCTTCAATGTAAGGCGAATAATTAATGAGCCCACGGCGGCCGCCTTGGCTTATGGCCTTGAGAAGAAAAAAAATGAAAAGATAGTCGTTTATGATTTCGGCGGCGGGACATTTGATGTTTCTGTTTTGGAAATATCTACCGATACAGTTGAAGTGAAAGCTACTGGAGGCGATACCCATCTTGGCGGCGATGATTTTGATAAGCGTTTAATTGAATGGATGGTAGATGAGTTTAAGAAGGACCAGGGTATAGATCTTTCTCGCGATAAGTTAGCTCTGCAGAGATTAAAGGAAGCCGCAGAACGTGCCAAGCACGAATTATCTAGCACTCATGAAACAGAAATAAATATCCCTTTCATAACTTCCGATGCCGAAGGCCCGAAACATCTTTTGCTTAAACTATCGCGGGCCAAGTTGGAGGAATTAGTTAATGATCATATAGAGAAAGCCGCACAAATAGTTGCTAAGGTTGTTGGGGAAGCAAAATTTGCACTATCCGATATTAACGAAGTTGTGATGGTCGGCGGGCAAACCAGAATGCCAGCAATACAGGATTCGGTGCGAAAACTTTTCGGAAAAGAACCGCACACCGGCATTAATCCCGACGAAGTTGTAGCTATTGGAGCAGCGGCCCAAGGTGGTATTATGGAAGGAGAAGTCCGCGATGTTCTTTTGTTGGACGTCACGCCACTTTCACTTGGGATTGAAACATTGGGTAATGTCATGACTCCCATTATAGAAAAAAATACCACCATCCCCGTTTCAAAATCCCAAGTTTTTTCTACCGCTGCTGATAATCAACCATCAGTAGAAATCCACGTTTTACAGGGAGAGCGTGTTTTGGCCTCTGACAATAAAACTCTAGCCCGATTCATTCTTGATGGTATTCCGCCCTCCCCACGCGGGATCCCGCAAGTCGAAGTATCGTTTGATATAGACGCCAACGGCATTTTGAACGTCGCGGCTAAAGATAAGGCTACGAGTAAAGTCCAAACAGTACGTATTGAAGCTTCCACTGGATTATCCAAAGAAGAGATAGAAAGAATGAAAAAAGAAGCCGAATTACACGCTGAGGATGATAGGAGGAAAAAAGAAATGGTTGAAACGATTAATACAGCCGACGCGCTTATTTATTCTGTAGAACGCACCTTGCGTGAAAATACTGACAAAATCTCTCTAGATATCCGTTCTTCTGTAGAAGATAAGTTAAAAGAACTTAAAGAAGCTAAGAGTAAAGATGATATAGCGGCTTTGAGAAGGGCGATTGAAGATGTTAACCGAGAAGCACAGAAGATTGGTTCAAGTTTGTACGAACAGAATAAAAATTCTTCGCCGTCAGATGCCAATTCAGATTCTCAAGGCCAAAATAAAGAGGATATAGCCGATGGCGAGGTTGAAACAGATGAGACTGCGCCCGATTAAAATCAATTATTCTCTAAAAAGCATATGCTAGAAGCGATAACCAAGCTAAAAATTGTCTTGCCAAACTTTTTTATCCTTGCGTTTTTTATACTGTGCATGACGGGTGTAGGTTGGTTTTTCGGTCGGGCTCTTAACGGTACTTCAGCGAGCATAGAAGAGTTTTTGGGTTTAAATTTTGCTCTGAATGATATTTTGATCGGAACAGTGTTGATTTTGCTATCGGCCATGTGGTTTTCTATAGCCGTGATGTTGGATGACAGTTTTCGTCTCCCAGCTGTAGCTTCTTTGGTCGCATTATTTCTGATGTCGTTGTTTCTTTTTCCAGCACCTTCAATATACATGTTGGTTATATTACCCGCTTGGGCTCTTCTTCTTTTAGAAAGGCTTAGAATGCGGCATGTTTTGAAAGATCTAATGCCATGGAAGCCTTCCTGGGCCTTGCATGCCGGTTTGCCAAAATTCTTCCTTGCTATAAATATTATCTTTACCGCCGCGCTTGCCGTGTCGCCTACAGCCTTATTTTTTCTGCGTCAACCATTACCCAGATCGTTTATAGACCAAAGCCTACTTTTTTTGAGCGCTCCAATACAGCAATATACCGGTATTGACGTTAATTCAACCGTGGACCAGACGCTTAATCATTTAAACGAAGGCAAGCTTACCGACCCGCAACTTTTGACTATAGCGCGTACTGAATATAGTAAGAAGCTTAATCTTCCGTTGACCGGTAAGGAAAAAATAAAAGATGTTATATTCAATGTTATAGATCGCCAGCTTAATCAATTTGCCAAACAATCAATCAATATTTTTAATACCGGGCATATAAATTTGTTTTTATTGGGTTTCGTTGCTAGCGTTTTTTTCACCTTTCAATTTTTTACCTGGCCGGCAAAAATCATTTCAAATATCATGACGCGTATATTACTTTTTTTGCTTGAAGCCCTCGGATATATTATTGTTGAAGATCGGCCAACGCCGAAATATACTGCACGCTGGCCCTCAACTCCGCCAAAAGCATAAAGTCAGTTAAATATCAAATTAGATATTTTAATCATGGCCAAAGATTATTACAAAATTCTTGGATTGTCTAAAAGTGCTTCTCAAGATGAAATAAAAAGCGCTTACCATAAACTGGCTCATAAACATCATCCAGATAAGGCTGGGGGGGAAGAGGCTAAATTCAAAGAGATTAACGAAGCTTATTCGGTATTGAGCGATCCGGATAAAAGGAAGCGTTATGATAGTTTTGGCGCAGCTTTTTCTTCAGGAAACGCACGAGGTTTTAATTCTGCTTCTTGGAATTTTGAAGATTTTCCTTTTACCGCTAATGGTAACGCAGCCGATTTTGGCGATTTCGGCGATATATTTGAAGAATTTTTTGGTTTTGGTCAACCAAAAAAGAAAACAACGACCGGACGCGGCAAAGATATAGTTGTGGATGCAGAAATAAGTCTTGAAGAAGCTTACTCCGGCATAAACAAACACTTGATTTTGAATAAATATGCTCCGTGTGAAAGATGTAATGGCAAGGGCATGGAACCAGGAAGTTCACTTTCTACATGCAAAACATGCCAAGGTAGGGGCGGATTGGAACGAGTTGAACAGACATTTTTTGGTACCTTCACGAGACTCACTAATTGTCCCAATTGTCATGGACGAGGAGAAGTACCGGAAAAGGTCTGTACTACCTGTCGAGGCGAGGGCCGTATTAAACGTTCGATAAAAATTGATGTGCAAATACCGGCTGGAGTAGATGATGGTGAAACGCTCAAAGTTCAAGGGTCGGGAGAAACTGGCAAATATGGCTTACAAAGCGGGGATTTATTTTTGAATATACATGTTAAACCCCACGCGCTTTTTCAGCGCAAGGGAAACGATCTTTGGATAAAGGCAGAAATTTCTTTCCCTCAAGCTGTTTTCGGCGCAAAAATTGATGTTCCGATGATAAATGGCGAAATCAAATTAAATGTTCCGTCAGGTACTGGTGGCGGTAAAGTTTTTAGGATAAGCGGTCGCGGTATGCCTTACGGTTATGGTCGGAGTAGAAATAACGCTGCCGCTAAAGGCGATGCTTATGTTGTAATTTCAATAAAAATTCCGCATAGTATTTCCAAAAAAACTCAGAAGCTCTTGGAGGAACTTGAAGGCGAGCTATAAAAACCAATTAATGCGGTTAAACAAATGAATAGCGTTGATTTTGAAGCTTTACCAAATCTTTCAGCGCAATTATCACTTTCTGGTTTAACTTGGGATATTGCGGCGGTATTTTTTGTTGCTGCCATAATATTTATTTTCGGCGTAACTTCAGGTCGTGATAAGATGCTAGCTTTATTACTGGCTCTTTATGCCGGAGCGGTAATTGCTCGTACGGTACCATCAGCTCTTTCTTCCTTGGCATTATCGGGTTTGCGCGTTTCACCATATACGCAACTTACAGCATTCCTGATATTTTTTGGCATATTAACCTTTCTTCTTGGTGGGAAAATATTTTATAATCTTTTCAAGTTTTCTGTTCAGGGCCTGAGCAGTTTGTGGCAGGTGCTTATTTTAACCTTGCTAAACAGCGGACTTTTTGTTAGTTTGGTTCTGCAATTCCTGCCATATGGCGCGATAAAGATTTCTTCCTTGGCTGAACAGATGTTTCTTTCTGGCCCAGCGCCACTTTTGTGGGCCGTGGCGCCAGTAGTATTCCTGCTCTTTCTTAAAGTTGAGGATGAGTTTGAGGATTGAAAAGTAAATGCGCCCATAGCTCAATTGGTAGAGCAGCTCCCTTTTAAGGAGAAGGTTCAAGGTTCGATTCCTTGTGGGCGCACAATTTCGGATATCCTACTAAAATAAAACTAAAACCATTTTGTATATGTTTATCGAAAATCCAGAAACAAGGCCAATCGAGGATATGCCCGAAGAAACGGAAAAGATTTATAACGCCTCAGAAGGAACCGTTGTTGCAGAAATAATTCTTGCTCCAGAAAAATATGGAGGTGCTCTTCCTCGTGGCTCAAAAGGAGAAGTTCGTAGGGGTTATTCATTTTATGAATTAAGAGAAGGCGAAGATGGTGTTATGAATATGACATTTTTAACGTCTCGTATCATTGACAAACCTACACTCGAAGCAGTTATTGAACCAGAAGAATGGAAGCGTATTCAACGAATTAAAAAAGAAGAAGAACGTATTCTTGCGCTTAACAAAACACAATATGGTCAATGGAAAAGGAAGAAAATCATAGCAAGGCCAGTTGAATTTATGTGGCAGGAAGATAATGGTATATGGGAAATTAAGGCTGATAATCAACTTTAATCTTTATCGTAAAACTGCCTCAAAACGCCTTATTGGTTATGTTTATGTTGATAAGTTCAATGGCCGCAAAGAGATATCTTTGGCTTTGGGTTTAAATCTGTAGTGTAGCTAGGTAATTGACCACGTTAGAGATCTCGCCTCCGCCTCGGGCGGACCAAAAAGGCCTAGAGGGGCGGGCTATCTCTAACGGGGTTGACAGTTATTATGATAGTATGCTTTTATATACATTGGTGATAAGTTTAATATTGACACTAATTTAAATACGTGCTATAAAAATATGGTGGAACAAAATTATAATAAAATCGTTAACTCTCTTTTGCGCACTCTTCCTGATAGGGGACGGGAAGTGCTTGAGCGCCGTTACGGTATAGTAGGCGACCCCGAAACCCTGGAAGCCATAGGAGAGGATTTTAGCGTTACGCGTGAACGCGTAAGACAGATTGAAGAAGCTGCTTTTGCTCAGCTTAGAAAGGCCGAAGAAATGAAAGAACTAGAAGATATATTCAGTTATTTATATCGGCATATCAACGACTACGGCGAACACAGGCGCGAGGAACGTTTGTTGAACGATTTTCCTGGTCAAAAGAATTCACCGGCAATCATCTTTTTATTGGACTTAGGGAACGATTTTAAGCGACGCAACGAAACCGAGAAACATTACACTCTTTGGACTGTAAATCCTACACGTTTGGCGCATTTGGAAGGATTTATTGGTGCGGTTGAGCAACGCCTCGAAGAAATATCTAAGCCACTTAATAACGTAAATTTTTGGAAAGAAGTCGATAAAATATCACGTAAGACCAAACTATCTTTGTCAAAGAAAGCCACGGAATCATGGTTGGATATCTCAAAATCTATCGTCCAGAACCGTTTTAATGAATGGGGTCTTAGCTCTTGGCCGGAAATTTTACCAAAAAGTGTCGGCGACAAAGCGTATATAGTTTTGCGTCGAGAAAATAAACCTTTACACTTTGCGGCAATAGTTGACCGCATGAATAAAGTTCATTTTTCCCCAAGCCAGAATATTAAAGTTGGAGTTAGATCAAATAAGCCAGCACACGTGCAAACGGTACATAACGAACTTATAAAAGATAATCGTTTTGTTTTGGTAGGTCGCGGTATTTATGCCTTGCACGAATGGGGTTATGAACCAGGAACGGTAAAGGATGTTCTATCCAAAGTTTTGAAAGATGCCGGACAACCTTTGCCAGTAAATAAAATCATAGCTCAGGTAGCAAAAGTGCGTTGGGTTAAACCAAACACCGTCATGCTGAATCTTCAAAACAAACGTTTGTTCAGCCGTACATCTCGTGGTGAATATACGTTGCGGAAAGCTTAGGTTAGTTTGCTTTAATAATTTACAAAAGGGTTTTTGATATTGAGCTTAAAGTCGGATTCTTTAAGTCTCTGACAAGAATGAACCTTCTTCATAATTTACTTTATTTTTTTTTCCCGATAGATACCTTTAAAGCAGTATTCAGCCTTTTATATCCATTCTATAAGGACTGGTGGTGGATTATTACGCCGCCGGTTCTTTTTTTTGTTGCGCACGATCTGTGGCTGTTTTATATGCGTTGGAAACGTTTTTTGGCTACGGAGCACGTTTTGCTTGAAATAAAGATCCCCAAAATAGTTGAACGCACGCCCAAGGCCATGGAGCAGGTTTTCTCTGGCCTGCACGCCCTGTGGGACGAGCCGCGCATGCTTGAAAAATATCTGCAGGGCAAATATCAGGTATGGGCTAGCGTCGAGCTTGTAAGTATCGATGGCGTGACGCATTTTTATATACAGCTGCCGCGTGCCTTGAAGAATCTGGTTCAGTCTCATGTTTGGGCGCAATATCCCGAGGCCGAAATAAGCGAAGCAGAAGATTATGCCAAAAAAGTTCCTCAAGATATTCCTAATAAAAACTGGGATATATGGGGTACAGAGCTGGTTTTAGCCAAAGATGATGTTTATCCAATTCGCACCTATCCTGCTTTTGAAGAAACGGTTGAGGAAAGAAGAATAGACCCCCTGGCTTCATTATTGGAAGTTTTTGGCTCCTTGGGGCCCGGAGAACAATTTTGGCTTCAATGGATAATTGAACCTGTGGTTTCTGGCTGGCACGAAAAGGGCAAGCAAGTGGTGGATGATTTAATAAGTCGAAAAAAAGTAAAAAAGCAGAGCGGTCTTGGTAGGTTATTTAGCGAATCTTCCTCCGCCATAAGTTTAGTGGTTGCGCCACCTCCCTCGGCTGCAATTAAGAAAGAAAAACCCAAGGATGAACCGCCTTCTTTAATGATGCATTTGTCACCGGGTGAAAAAGAAGTTATTGCGGCTATTGAATTGAACATATCAAAGATAGGTTTTCGAACTGGCGCTCGAGCAATATATGTCGGGCGAAGAGAGGTTTTTAATAAGGCTAATGCGGCGGGATTTTTTGGAGCAATACGCCAATTCAATACACAAAATTTGAACAGCATCAAACCAAATATCGGTACTATGCCCAAGACTCTATATGTTATGGGCAAACAGAGGAATTTTTTCCGCAAGCGCCGTTTATTGCGCCTTTACCGTTTACGATTTTTCACCCACAAGAAATTCATATTTAATGTTGAGGAACTGGCAACAGTTTATCATTTCCCTGGAGCTATGGTCGCTATGGCTCCTATGGTCTCGCGCATTGAAGCCAAGAAAGGCGAGCCACCGACCACCTTACCAATAACCAGTTAATTTTATGGAAGAAATCGTGCCATTTGCGGAAACAGATTACCGTAGTCAAAAAATAAAATTTGGAATCAAGATTGATGATCGCCGTCGGCATATGTATGTCATAGGTAAAACAGGTATGGGCAAGACAACCTTGCTCGAAAACATGGCTATTGCCGATATACAAGCCGGACGGGGCGTGGCCATTGTGGATCCACACGGCGAATTCGCCGAAAAAATGATCAGTTTTGTTCCGAAAGAAAGAGTAGACGATGTTATTTATTTCGATCCAGGAGACCAGGATTTCCCTATAGCCTTTAACGCCATAGAGCACGTTGACCCAAAGTACCGTCATCTTGTAGCCGATGGCTTGGTTGGTGTATTCCAGAAGTTGTGGGCAGAAACATGGGGACCCAGGCTTGAATACGTATTGCGCAATGCAATTTTGGCTCTGATGGAATATCCGGATTCAACTCTTCTGGGGATAATGCGCATTCTTGTTGATAAAGATTATCGCAAAGTGGTCGTGGCCAACATCAAAGATCCTGTTGTTAAGTCTTTTTGGAATGACGAATATTCGCGTTATCCCGATAAATTCCAAGCCGAAGCAATAGCGCCGATACAGAATAAAGTTGGACAGTTTTTGACCAGCCCATTGATAAGGAATATAGTCGGTCAGACCAAAACCGCCATAGATTTGCGCGATGTTATGGATAATCAGCGCATTCTTATTTTGAATTTATCTAAAGGTAAAGTCGGTGAGGCCTCAAGCCGTCTTCTGGGCGCAATGATGATTACTAAACTTCAGCTTGCGGCCATGTCACGCATAGATACGCCCGAAGAGGACAGAAAAGATTTTTATTTATATGTCGATGAGTTCCAGAATTTTGCCACCACTTCGTTTATAAATATTCTTTCCGAAGCACGCAAATATCGTTTGAATCTAATACTTGCCCATCAATACATAGAACAACTTGATGAGACGGTAACCGCCGCTGTTTTTGGAAATATTGGAACGCTGGCTATTTTTCGGGTAGGCGCGGCCGATGCCGAAGCTTTAGAAACCGAGTTTGCTCCCAATTTTACACCAGAAGACCTGGTGAATCTTGGCAAATACCGTATTTATTTGAAATTGATGATCGACGGTTTAGCGTCCAAACCATTTTCAGCCCTTACTCTTCAGCCAATACCTAGACCCAAAGAGAATTATCGTGAAGAAATAATTCAAAGGACGCGTGAACGTTTTGGCACGCCCCGCGAACAAGTTGAAAAGGATATTATATCTTGGGCTGGCCATCTTCCCACAATAGGTGACCAGATGGCTGTTGAGAGCGACAAGGCTGAGGGTAAACAGGAGTCGTCACAGACAGACGATGATAATAAAAAATTCTCAAGGAAGAGCGATAAGGACGATGCAAATAAAATTAGCGCCAATTGTTGGATATGTGGCCGAGAAACCAAAGTGCCTTTTGAGCCAGATGGCGTCAGGCCTATCTATTGCAAAAATTGTTTGGCCGATATAAGAGCCGGCAAGCGCGAACCTATTAAGGTTAAAGCAATTAAAAACGACGAATCTCCCAAAGGACCCGGATCTTCAAAGCCAGCATATAGAAGCCCGGTACCGCCACCTTTGCCAAGAAGGATGGGCGAGGTTGTGACAAAAAAACAGCTTGTCGCTCCCATTTCTTTATCCGCCTTGGCTCCTAAAAATAATTCTTCCGATTCCAACTCTAAAGAACGCAAACCTCCCGATATAGAAGGTCTGCGGGAATTACTACATGGAGTAATGAGAGAAGAGGATTCAGATAAAAACGAAACCAAATAGCGATTTTGAATCATTCTTAAAAATTCGTTGTCACCAACTATATATCAAAAGCCGCTTTAGCGGCTTTTGTGTTTTGTTTACAAATCAAAATAATTATGATATAGTTTCGGCAAGGAACATTGAAAATCCTGTATTCATAAGGAGAACAGATGGAAGGTTCTAATTCTGTCAACAAGTCGCGCAAATCAATTTTTCATAAATTGAAGTACAGAATAGCCGGAAGACACCTTTTTTATTTGGGGGGTCCCATAGATTCTAAAAAGGTTACGAATTATGGTTCCGATTGGCGCGAGCAATATTCGACCGATATAGTAACTTTGGGCGAAGAATTGGGGTTTAATTTTGCGGCTTACGATCCCTCGGAAGAAGAGCCTGATATGCTTGGCTACCCGTTTGAGGATTGGGGCAACTTGAAAACTGCCTTGCGCATGAATAATGATTTTGCAACTTTTCGCAAGATGATGAGTGAGGTAATGAAGCTCGATCTCAAAAGAATATCACAGAGTTGCACTGTGATCATGCGCTGGAAGAATGAAATACCGGCTTTCGGTACCATCCACGAACTTTTTTATGCCAGGCAGATCGGTATACCGGTAGTTCTGATCCTTGAAGACAAACGTGAAGAACTTAATCCTTGGCTGGATTGCTTGACTGCGGATTTGGATATAGATATCTTTTATTCCTGGGCAGAGTTCTTAGCCGACCTTCACGATAAACATAATCGCAGTTTGTGGTTTGCCTTCTTCATGCGTTATGGGCAAGTTATAAGAAGCTTGACCGTCGCATGGCGTAAATTACTATTTAGGTTGGTTGATATAATTGGTCCGCGCCCGTTTGCGTCATTCCGCGGGCGGCGTTCTTCGCAAGTTTATAAAGACGTTTCATCGCAGCATCAACCCTCGCATCCTTGGGCGATTATGCTAATAGGCCCTCCGTTAGGCGGCAAAACGACGCAGGCTGAAGAATTGTCCAGATTGCTTAACCTTCGTCATATAGAAACGAGCCAGCTTATACGTGATGCATTGGGTCTTTTACCAGAGAATTTGCAAGAGAACGAAGATTTCAGGATTGAACTATACGGTCAAAAATATTCACTTGTTGAAGAAAAACGAAAGTACGACGCGAAGGAATTAAATGATAGTAATTTTGTTTTCAGTCTTATTATTCAAGCCCTGGAAGAAGCTGCGGAGTCGCATAACGGCGTAGTTTTTAGCGGCTCGCCACGTCGTGTTGAAGAAGCTGAGCGTCTTGTTCCGAAACTTCGCGAAGTTTTACCGGAAGCCGTTACACGCGCCTTCGAGTTTGTTATTACGGACGATGTCGCTATAGCGCGGGCTTCTGAACGACAGCGCGAAGGGGATTTTGATACTCCTCAAAACGTTATAAAACGCATGCGTATTTACGAAGAACAGACGTATCCAGTTGTTGAATGGTTAAAGAAACATCGTGTAAGAGTAATACGCCTAGATGCCGGAAAGTCTAAAGCGCATATCACGCGCATGATATTGCACAAAATAGACTAAAAAACACTCCGCCATACAGGCGGAGTTTTTAAATAATATATTGTGCAAATCGTTGATTTATTATAGAAATATCCCATGGACAATAAAACCAATAAAAAGATTTATGTGGGTTTGTCTGGAGGAGTAGACAGTTCAGTAGCCGCCGCCTTGCTTAAAGAGCAGGGTTTTGATGTTACGGGTATTTTCATTAAATGTTGGTCGCCGGAATTTGCCGGATTTTCTTCGGCAGAAGAATGCCCTTGGGAGCAGGATCAGAAAGATGCTGAAGATGTTGCTAAAAAATTAGGCGTTCCGTTCAAATCGCTCAATTTGGAAAAGGAGTATTGGGAAAGGGTTTCTAGTCCGACAATTCAAGATTACGCGCGAGGGTTAACTCCAAACCCGGATGTTCTATGTAATAAAGAAATAAAATTCGGTTTATTTTTGGAATATGCCTTGCGTCAAGGAGCGGATTTGATAGCTACGGGTCATTACGTTAAAAAATCAGCTGATAATTCTTTATTGTGCGCTGAAGACATCAATAAAGACCAGTCTTATTTCTTGTGGATGTTGAATAGAGTGCAGTTAGAAAAATGCCTATTTCCGATAGGAGATTATACAAAACAAGAGGTACGCGATATGGCCAGAAAATATGCTTTGCCTACCGCAGAAAAATCAGACAGTCAGGGCATATGTTTTGTAGGCAATGTTCCAATACGCCAATTCCTCAAGCATTATATTGAAGAGAGGCCGGGTGAAGTAGTAACCTTAAACGGTAAGGTTGTTGGACGTCATGAAGGCGTTGCATTCTATACTATCGGTCAACGTCGGGGGATCGGTTCATTCGGAGGCGAAGCACCGTATTATGTTACTAAAAAGGATTTATCCGCAAATACTATTACTGTTGTCCCGCCCTCGCAAATAGAACAGCTTTATCAAGACAAACTCGTCGCTTCAAATACAAATTGGATCAGTGGACTTCAGCCAGTTTTGCCATTAAAGTGTTTTTGCAGGATAAGATATAGGCAAGAATTGCAGAAATGTACCATTGTTGATTTTACTGACGGTTATTTGCAAGTTGAATTTAGTAAGCCTCAGAGAGGCATAGCTGAGGGGCAATCAATCGTTTTTTATGACAAAGATGTTGTAATAGGCGGAGCAATTATCCACCACAATTTTACTTGAAGTTTTTAGAAACATATGACTTTCAAAGAAATAAGAGAAAAATTTATAAAATTTTTTGAAAGGCATGGCCATACAGCTGTGCCATCTTCTTCTTTGATTCCCGACGATCCTTCGGTTTTATTGACTACGGCAGGTATGCAGCAGTTTAAGCCCTATTGGGGGGAACTTGATCCGGAGCAAACTATACATCCCAGCATAGGCAAACCAGTTGGTAAAAATGCCGTTTCTATACAGAAATCCTTTAGGACTTCGGATATAGATGAAGTGGGAGATGAAAGCCACCTTACTTTCTTTGAAATGATGGGCAATTTTAGCTTCGGCGGCTACTTTAAGAAAGAGGCTATTGCTTATGCGCATGAGTTTCTTACCAAAGAATTGGGTCTTAAAATTTCATATGTAACCGTATTTGAAGGAAATGAAGCTATGGGCGTTCCTGAAGATAAAGAGTCAGCTGCCATATGGAAAGAGCTTGATCCTGCTATAAGGATTGAAAAACAAGGCATGGAAAACGTTTTTTGGGGTCCTACAGGCGCTTCTGGTCCTTGTGGTCCCACCACGGAGGTTTATTTTAAAAATGCCCAGGGACAGGATATAGAAACGTGGAATTTAGTTTTTAACGAATATTTTTATCCTGGTTCACGCGAAGAATTATTAAACAGCGCGCCAGGAAAAAAGTTGGAAAAATTAAAAACACCAGGAGTTGATACGGGTATGGGGCTTGAACGGATAGCAATGATTGTTCAAGAAAAGAAAAATATTTTTGAAACTGATCTATTTGAACCTATATTAAGAGCCGTTATTGAAATTCAAGGAGATAAGCCAATTCAGCAGATTAGGTTAATCGCAGATCATTTGAGGGCAGTAACTTTTTTGATTGCCGATGGTCTTGAGCCAGGAATAGATGAGCGTAATTATATTCCGAGACGTTTAATACGAGATGCTATGACGGCTCATTATTTGTATATAGGGGCAGGTATAGATATCAATTTCTGTGTTGATCCTGTAAATACAATTATTGATATATATAGAAAAGATTATCCGTATCTTTTAGAAAAGCGAGAAGAAATTATTTCGATAATACGAAAGGAGACAGAAAATTTTTCTAAGGTTTTAAAATTGGTTGGTAATGTTTTGGATCTAAAAAAACAATATATTAGTTTTAGTACAGAAAAGAAATGGCCCGAGGTTAGATCGGGAACAGATATAATTGATTTAGACGGCAAAATTTTATTCGATATACGTCAGTCTATAGGAGTAAGCTGGTCGCAAATGAAAATGGTTATAGAAAAAGAAGGATTTGAATTAGGCGATAAAGTGCTTACTGAATATGATGAGGCGTATAAAAAACACCAGGAATTGTCTCGTGCCGGTCAGGAAAGAAAATTCGGCGGACACGGGCTTCTTTTAGATACCGGCGAACTCAAAGCCGCCAACGAGGAAGAGCTCAAAAAAGTTACCCGTCTTCATACCGCAACGCATATGCTCCAGGCGGCTTTGCGCCAGATTTTGGGTCAGGAGATTTATCAGATGGGATCGGATATAACCGTTGAAAGACTTAGATTTGACTTCACTTTCTCAAGAAAAGTCACTCCCGAAGAATTATTACAAGTAGAATCTCTAGTGCGACGAAAGGTTAGTGAGAATTTGCCGGTTAACAAAACAGAAATGCCAATTGAAGATGCTAAAAATTCAGGAGCCCTTACTGTTGCAACAGCAAAATATCCCCCGATGGTTAAAGTTTACTCTATAGATGATTTTTCAAGAGAAGTTTGCGGCGGACCCCATGTTTCCCGCACATCCGAAGTGGGTGAGTTCAAAATAATTAAGGAAGAAGCTTCTTCAACCGGAATTCGCAGAATTAGAGCTGTAGTTTCGCCATAAATTTGAGTTATCAACAATTGGTTTAAATGTAAAGATGCATTATAATAAGGGAGTAATGCGTTTTCCATTTTTTGATTCTTCAACCAGGAGCAAAAAAATTCTAATTATTCCGGATGGTGTTAAATCCAACGTTTTTGTTTTAAGTAATGATGGTAAATTGCAGCGTTTTGTGTTTTTGCTTGAAGATAGTGAAGATAGCAAACCAAATATTTTTGCCTTTGCTCCTTGGCTTGAAGCTCGCGAGCAATTTTTTTATAAAATAAAGTCGCAAATTAAAGATACATCAGACAGTATGTTGACCGTTGCTTTCCCGACGGGCGTATGCCGCCTTGTATCCACGTCTTTTCGGCTTAACAGGCATAGACCATCAGATAAAATAGAGGAGCGGGAAATACAAAATCAAGTTTATTCAGTAATGCAGGAGGCGAGAGAAAATCTGCGCAAAGAACTTATAAACGAAGGTGGGGGAAGTTTTGTTTTGATCGACGTAACAATGGCAGATTTTAAAATAGATGATTTTGCTGTAAATAATCCAGTTGGCTTGAGGGGTAACGTAGTGGAAGCAAAATTAATAGCCATTTTTGTTTTTGCCGAGGCGGTTAATTTTGCCGAAAACCTTGCCCAAAGTTTAGGAGTAAAATTTCTGCACCAAACTTCTTTTGCCGCATTGGTTGTCCCATCCATATCTTCTATGTTTAAAAATGATAAAATTGGCTGTGGTATACTTTTTCGCGAACAGGCAACGGATATATTAATGTTTGTATCGGGAACCTTAAAATCCGTGCACACCATTTCTATGGGACGTAATGATTTCGTTAAGATTATCGCAGAAACTTTTGCACTACCGTTTATAGAAGCAGACCGAGCATTACTTGCCGATGCTCAAGGATTGTTGAGTCGAAGCATGAGCAATAGGATAAGGAAAGTTTTGAATTCATCTACAAAACAATGGCTTTCTGCCCTCGAAATTATTTTGAATGAAAAAATAGTAAAGAATAATATACTTCCCTCCAGACTTGTTTTTTGTGGAAGCGCGTCATTCCCTAGGGATATAATTATGAATCTTGGTTTAAGCTCTCCAGAACATGAGTCTTCACGGACAATTATCCAACCCGAAAATCTTTTTTCTTCGATTGCTCAAAAGGAATTATCACAATTCAATCTTGTCAATTTGGTTTATCCGTGGATAGCAGCAAAAGTCGATAAACAAAAAGCCATTATCGGGCCAGCTTTAATACTTAAGGTATTTCCAACCGTAAACAGAGTATGATTACGATCAATGTTTTACCGGAAGAAGAGTTATTGTCGGTTATAGACAAAATTGTCACGTCTCAGCAACCAGATATCCGTTTGATCATTCCCAACGGCGCTAGAATCCTTGAAAGTGTTGAAAATTTCTCGCTTATCAAGCGTGAAGCCGAGGGTGCGGGTAAAGTAGTGTCTGTTGCCACAGCCGATCCAAGGGCGCGATCTTTTGCGCAATCGGTCGGTTTGGCGGTTTTTGCTGTTCCGTTATCTTATCAGGATGAAAATTTGAATGCCGCGGCTTTCCGGCCAAGCATGTCTGATATTTTGCCGCCGTCATTTTCTGTGCATAGCGTTGTACCTCGTGCAGGTCAAGTTAAACCGATCGCTAATATTAGCTCCGTTCACCCGGCAGAAGAACCAAAAGAAAGGCAGGTAGATAAGAATAAAGACCGCAATTTTATAACCGAAGAATCCAGGGATATTATAGATCCACTTTTATTTCCTGAATCAGGACACGAATTTACTGATACGAATGATAAGAAAGAATTATCCCAAAGAGATAAAAATATTTTTATCTCGGTAATCAAAAAATTCGGCTCCTGGCCTTTTTTGATTACTATTAGCGGTGGATTGGCCGCAGTAATAGTTGCTTACGCGCTTTTTCTTTCACCGCGAGCTGAATTAACCATAATTCCCAGAACCGATGATTTTTCTTCAGATTTTTCTTTTGTTGTCGCTACAGATCCTGGTTCAGATGACATATCTGGTCAGATGGTTGAAATACAAAAAGAAGCCAGCGCAGAAATTTCATCTTCAGGTACAGCTACCGTTGAAGATAAGGCGCATGGCACCGTAAAGATTTTCAATGCTTATAGTTCTTCTCAACAGACTTTGGTTGAGACCACGCGGTTAGTTTCTCAGGACGGAAAACTTTTCAGAACAGCCGCAACCGTCGTTATACCAGGCGCTACTATAGATAACGGCGAAATAATTCCTTCTTCTATAGATGTGCCCATAATCGCGAATGAAGCTGGGCCAGAATATAACATTGGTCCTTCAACTTTTTCCATTCCAGGTTTCCAGGGCACGCCAAAGTATACTAAATTTTTCGGACGTTCTTCAGAGGCAATGGTTGGCGGTGCTAAAGGTACGGTTAAAGTTGTTAGCGACACCGACGTAAAGAAAGCTGAAGACGCGGCCTCTAAAGATGCCTTAGCCCAAGCCGAAGAAGAATTTGCGCAAAAGATACCTGATGGGTTTAAACTTTTAGACAGCGCCCGTTTTTTAAATCAAGAAACCTTATCTAATGCCGCCTCTGGCGATAAAATGGACTCGATCAGATCTATCTCTAAGGTTCGCATACGCGCCATGCTTTTCCGCGAAGACGATATTTATTCCATGATAAATGTTTTGCTCGAGAAGCAGTTTACGGCTCAAGTTGAACCAGTAGCGGGTAGCATTAAAATCGATTATTCTGTGCCGACTTTGGAATTAGACAAAGGTCGTATGAAACTTGAGGTTAAAGTAGATGAAAGGGTGGCATGGAAGGTTGATATTGCGGATATTAAGAACGAGATTGCCGGCAAGAGTGAAGAAGAAATAAAGCAAATTATCGGCGCCAGAAGTGATATTGCGTCTGGTAAGGCTACATTTAGACCGGCCTGGGTAGATAAGGCTCCAAGCGATGTTTCTCGTATCACTATTAAACTTATTTTGGATGCAAATACCTCCTCTGAATAACAAACCAGAGTGGTCTTTTTGTAAATATAAAACGGCTGGGTAACCCAGCCTTTTCTTGCTCTCTAGCTTAAACGCGGAGCTTTATGCCTCTACTGCAGAGACCGCGCCCCAGCGCTCGGCGCGTCTAAGGCGTCTAAGGGATCCGTGGGGCGAGCCTTGTCTCTAACGGGGTTGACCCCGTTAGAAATTTACAGCAGTTATTTACTATTTATTGTAAGCTTTAGCCTTTGTAGCGTATGGCAATGGCGAGAAAAGGCAAAGGCCTTTTCTCATGGCTAAATATAGCCGTAAACTTCTAACGGGGTTGACACATTCGTATTAAACATGATAATCTCGGTTTTGTTGTGTGGTTTGCACAAAATCTTAAGTATTAATGCCGATGAAGCATTTTTATTTTGTTTATAACCTATTATGGGCAGTTTAGGAGTGCGTAAGTCCGGAACAGTTACTGAAGCATTGCCCGCTACCTTATTTAAGGTGCGCCTTGAAGAAGGACAAGAAATTTTGGCCCATCTATCAGGCAAAATGCGAGTAAATTTCATACGGATTTTACCAGGAGATCGTGTTGTAGTTGAACTGCCAGATGCTAATTCTTCTCGCGGCAGGATTGTTTATCGCGAGTAAATTTAGCGTCGCAAGTCTTTATTTTATGAAAGTTAGGGCCTCTGTTAAAAAAATGTGTCGGGATTGTAAGATAGTCCGAAGACGCGGACGGGTTTCCGTTATCTGCAAAAATCCTAAGCACAAACAAAGACAAGGTTAAGCGGCCCCCGGTATAAATGAAAAAGTAAAATAAAAGATGGTCGTCTATGGCAATAAACCAAAATTTTAAATTTTCCATTTTTAATTTTAAATTTGAAACATGCCGCGTATTGCAGGAATAAATATACCAGAAAATAAAAATATAGAAATTTCCCTCTGTTCCATTTATGGTATCGGACGTAGTCGGGCGCGTGGGATTTTGAAGGCCGCGCAAGTCAATGCGCAGCGTAAAACTTCGGAATTATCTGCCGTAGAAGTTGCGCGCATCCGCGATTTTATAGAGAAAAATTATCGTGTGGAGGGAGAATTGCGTCAGGAAAAATTGGCCAATATTAAGCTTCTAAAAGATATTGCTAGCTACCGTGGTATACGCCATGCTAAACGCCTTCCAGTTCGCGGTCAGCGCACCAAGACTAATTCACGAACTATACGTGGTAATGTAAGACGCACCGTCGGAAGTGGTAGAAGGAAACTGGAAAAAACATAGTTTATCATAATTTCGAATGTAGAATTTTTATTATGGGTAAGAAACACATAATTCTAAAAACTGATGAAGAGCTTATTCGCGAAAGAGAGGCGGTGGAAGCTGGTGTACAGCGTGCTGTCACGGCGATTAAACCTATAGTTAAAAAACTAGCCAACGCACAGGTACACATACTTGCTTCTTATAATAATGTTATAGTTTCACTTACTGATGAAGATGGGAATGTTATGGCGTGGTCATCCTCCGGAACATTGGGTTTTAGAGGATCAAAGAAAGCTACCCCCTTTGCGGCCTCGCGAGTTGCCGAAGCGGTCGCAGAAAAAGGTAAAACTTTAGGCGTCGTGTCCGTTTCAGTTTTCGTAAAGGGCATAGGTAGCGGCAGAGAATCGGCTATACGTTCTCTAGCTTCTCATGGTCTTGATATACGAGCCATTCAGGACGTTACGCCTATTCCGCATAATGGGCCACGACCACGAAAGCCGCGCAGAGTATAAAATATCCTTAAACAATTATTTAATTATTTTTAAATTTAAATAAAAATGATAGGCGCAAAATGTAAAATTTGCAGAAGGGCTGGTCAAAAATTGTTTTTGAAAGGGGACAGGTGTTTTAGTCCTAAGTGCGCTATAGTCAGAAGACCATATCCACCGGGGGTTCACGGGCAAAAATCACGGCCTTCCCGTTCCGAATTCGGACTACAGCTTGCGGAAAAGCGCAAGCTTGAAGCTTCTTATCATATCGATGAACGCGACTTAAAAAGGATAGTCAAAGAAGGCAGTAGCACGCGGCCTCAAAATTTGGATATAGCCGATATGATAGTAAACCGTCTCGAATCTCGTTTAGATAACGTAATTTACAGATTAGGTTTTGTCGTATCAAGATCCGTTGCGAGACAGCTGGTTTCACACGGCCATTTTTATATAAATGATCGGCGCATGGATATTCCTTCGTATTTACTTCGCATTGGTGATAAGGTTTCTATACGTCCGGCAAGTAAGGATAAGAGTCCGTTTAAAAATATGGCTTCGCATCTTGAAAAATACACCCCTCCTTCGTGGATTGAATTAGACAAACAAGAATTAAACGGGAAGGTTATTGGCGTTCCCAACCGTAGTGAAATTGGCTTGCCCGTGGATTTGAGCATGATTGTAGCTTATTATTCTCGTTAATATTTTATCTTTTATTTTGTTAAATCATCAAAATTATGATTTCTTTACCAACCAAACCAGCAATTATTAAACACGAAGGCAATAATGCCGTATTTGAAATAACACAACTTTATCCAGGTTACGGTGTAACATTAGGCAACGTTTTAAGAAGAATACTGTTATCTTCTTTGCCTGGAGCCGCGGTGACCGAAGTTAAAATAAGGAATATTGACCACGAGTTCACATCTATACCAGGAGTAAAAGAAAATGTTGTTGATCTTTTACTTAACGTCAAGAAGCTTAGGTTTAGAGTAAACGGTAATGAACCACAGAATGTTAAGCTTGAAGTTAAAGGAGAAAGAAAAGTTAGTGGAGTGGATCTTGAAGCTCCCGGTCAAGTCGAAGTGGTTTCAACTCAAGAACACATTGCCACTCTTACTGATAAGAAGGCAGAGTTGTATATGGAGCTGACTGTTGAAAGCGGCGTGGGTTATCTGCCAGTTGAAATGAGAAAAAAGGAAAAGCTTTCTGTCGGCAATATTTCCGTGGACGCCATTTTTACTCCAGTCAGGAAGGTCAATTTTTCTGTAGAAAATATGCGCGTTGGCGACAGAACAGATTACAATCGTTTGATTTTAGAAATAGAGACCGATGGAACTATTTCTCCTGAAAATGCTTTGATCGGAGCGGCAACAATTTTGGTTGAACAGGCTGCGGCAATAGCCGATTGGTCTCTGCCACCAAGGGAAGGATTGGAATTGAAAACATTGAGTGACGGCGTAGCAAAAAAGACTAAACGTTCTAAGAAGTAATTTATAAGGATAACCGCGTCATGCGCAAGAGGAAAAGAGGGAGAAAATTTCATCGCGAGAGTTCACAAAGAAAAGCTATGATGTCTCATTTGACATCAGCTTTATTCATTAACGGAAAAATAAAAACTACCGAAGCCAAGGCAAAAGAACTGAAGCCTCTAGCCGAGCAGATGATAACACGAGCTAAAAAAGGAACCTTGGCAAATCGCAGGCAACTAGCACAAACACTTCCCAATAAAGTCGTTAAGGTTTTGGTTGATGAAATAGCGCCGAGACTATCCGCAAGAAACGGCGGCTATACGCGTATTACTAAATTGGCTGCCAGAAAAAGCGATGGCGCGTCACAGGCCGTGATAGAAATCATGTAAACATTTTCCAAATATGCAGAGAAAAAATATCACCATTGATGCTTCCGGCAAAAAAGTAGGCCGTTTGGCTGTTCAGATAGCAAATATTTTGCGCGGTAAAGACGCGTCTAATTTTGCGCCCAATCTTGATCCCGGCGTCAGTGTCTCGGTTATCAATGTGGGCAGAATGGAATTTTCCAAACGAAAACAGCGCAGCAAGACATATTGGCGACATTCTGGTTATCTTGGAGGTATTAAATTTACCTCCGCTGAATATCTATGGAAGAAAAACCCCAATGAAGTATTACGTCGAGCGATTTGGGGCATGTTGCCGAGTAATCGTTTACGGGCAAGAATGATGAGACATTTGGAAATTTTATCTGGAGAAAAGAATAAATAAAGTTGTAAAATATGCCCAAAAAGGTTGCTACAACAAAGAAAAAGAAACCTAAAGCTAAAATTACTCATTCCGTATCAAAAACGGCAGAACATTCTGTTATTGAGGAAATTAAACCAGATTTGAAAAAGACGAGCGAAGATAAAGGGAAAGAAAAATTCTTTTCAGCCGTGGGAAGACGCAAAACCGCTATCGCCAGAGTCCGTCTCTTTACTAAAGGAGATAAAGGTGCAGTAGTCAACGGTAAATCTTTGGATGACTATTTCCACAATAATCTTGAGTTCGCCACGCTCGCGGCTTCATCATTAAGTCGCATGAAGGTTACAGATAAATTTCGCGCTATAATCAATGTTTCTGGTGGCGGTCTTCATGCGCAAGCCGAAGCCATAAGGCATGCCACAGCGCGAGCCCTTGTTTTGTTTAATCCCGACTTCAGAAAGAGATTAAAGAGAGCCGGATTCTTAACTCGCGATTCACGCATGGTTGAACGCAAGAAATACGGATTAAAAAAGGCTCGCCGAGCCCCGCAGTGGCAGAAACGATAGCATTGTTGACAGTGTTATTAATTTGTTAGGACTAACAGAAAATAAAAGATTTAAAAATCACTTGATGATAAGTGGTTTTTATATATGTGTCTAAAATCCAAATAAACCTTCAATGCGCGGAACTTCGGTTGAATAAAGTTCCTTACCATCTGTGGCTAAAAATTCCTGGGTTTGGCGCAGGGCTTGTATTTTAGTCGCGTCATTCAGCAGTATTCCGGTGTTGATATTATCCCTGACATCTATCTCATATATCAGAAGCCTATTCCCATCTTGAATCATCACATGCTCGTTTTGATGATGCCACCAGACATTGCTTAATTCTGTGCTCAACCTTGCAATAAGATCATGACTTCCGGTTTTGTGGTCGGGATTAAAAATATCCTTTAGGTAATAGATAAGTATTTCATGATCAGAAGCCAGTAGAACCTTTTTGTTATCTGCAGAGAAAGAAAGATGATTTATATTGTCAGCTATCGGCTCAAAGCTCCCGTTTTGTTTGTTTAGAAGCCAAATATGCCCTCCGTTAATTCTTTGTACGGCAACGTTTTCCCCTTGTTCGTCAACAAAAATTCTAATATCTGCTCCATCTTGGAAGGGTAGCGTATATGGCGAAATTTGTTTAAGTCCAGAACCGTCAGGTTCAATACGCAAAACCATATTCGCCTTATCAACAAAAAATATTTCTTTAGACGTTGCAGCAAAAGCTTTTACGTCTTTGGCTATTTCATGTGGTGCGGAAAATATATTTTTATCTCTTTTATAATCCACACTTGCTAATGAAGGCAGTTTGTCGTTGCGCCTTTCTATTAATCCAGCAACAAAAACGCCATTCGCTGACAAAAGTTCAGGGTTTTTCAAACCGAAAATTGATGCGGGGTTGTAGGGACTTGTTTTATAAATATCCAGTAGTTCGGTTTTGATCGCACCGGAATTACTTTCATTAATAAGCAGGAAATTGCCATCTGGCGACCATTCTTGAGGCAAAGCCTTTAGGGTCCAAGGTAAGAATGCGTCATTGCCTCGATCCCATATTTTTATCTTGCCGGATGAATATTTTAGCGCCACTGTGTTTCCTTTAGGTGCGGCCGAAAAATCAACAATATTTTCCGGATCTTGAGATGTTAGCAGAATCTTTTTATCTATCTTTTGCGGCAACAATAGTATGTTGGCAAACCGCGCTGTTTTTTCTGAATCAATATTTACTTCTTTTTGCCAACTATCAAATCCTTCTTTTTCTACGCGGATTTTTTTTATTCCAGGTAGCAAGTTTCTTATAAGGACGCTTGAATTAATGGGAGAAACGGTTTTTTCAAGATTATTATCAATAAATATTCTTGCTCCGCGTACATTCATATTCAAAAATACCGCTCCTGTTTGAACAAGTTTTCTTTGGTTAATATCTAATCTCCAGCCATTGGCATAAAGCAATAGCGAAGGCGCGGCAACCGCAAATACGCATATAAATAGAGCAAATATTACTAAGCGGAGTCTGGACATCACCTATTAGTATAACCCGCCCAGCCTTAATTTTTAAATTAGAGCTGAGCTTGCCCCGTTAGAAATTTACAGCAGTTATTTCATATTTGTTGTAAATCTAGGCCTTTGTGGCATATGCAACAGTGAGAAAAGGCCGTTGCCTTTTCTCACGGCTAGATATCACCGTAAACTTCTAACGGGGCTTGCTATATATGTATAATTGGGTTATTATTTTGTTGGCTGGCCTTAATTTTTAACTATTTTTAAGCGCCTCCAATTTCATGAACGGCCGTTTCTTAATAAAAGGTGGAAGGGCATTAAATGGCGACGTTTCGGTTTGGGGTTCAAAGAACTCCGCCACGAAGCTTCTTGCCGCTTGCCTTTTGACTAAAGAACCTTGTTATATAGAAAATGTTCCCAAGATTGCCGACGTTTTTACAATGATAGATATTTTAAGAGGTCTTGGGGCCGATATAGAATGGAATAATGAGCGATCATTACATGTTGTCTGTGCCAACATTAATCCTGAAAAACTTAATAGAGAATTAGTCGGTCATTTGCGCTCATCGGTTGTGTTGCTGGGACCGCTTTTTGCAAGATTCCACGAGGTTAAATCTCCCTATCCCGGTGGTGATCGTATAGGCGCCCGTCCCATAAAAACCCATCTGGACGTTTTTCGTGCTTTGGGTGCCGAAATTTTAGAGGAATCTGATGGCGTAACTATAAAAAGAGACTCTGTCGTGTCTGGTAGCAAAGTAGTCCTGCGTGAGCTTTCGGTGACGGCTACGGAAAACGCTTTAATGGCCGCAAGTCTTGTAACGCATGAAACTAAAATTTATATCGCGGCGGCAGAGCCCAGTATTCATGACTTGATTGCCTTTTTAAGAAGTATGGGCGTGGATATCAGTGGAGACGGAACCCACACTTTGGTTGTTCGCGGTAAGGAAAAGTTGGGCGGAGGCAGGTTGGCGGTTAGCCCGGATTATTTAGATGCGGCAACATTTACCATTGCGGCTATCGCGACAAAAGGCCATGTTAAAATCCATGGCTCAAATCCGGATCATTTGCTGTTGGTTTTTGAAAAATTAAAAGAAATGGGCGCAGACATAAGGCTTAATAAGGACGTTATAGAGATAGTGCCAGTTAGTGCTCCGCTTCGCGCAGTTAATATACAAGCGATGGTCTATCCCGGCATACCCACCGATCTGCAGTCTATTTTTGGAGTTTTGGCAACTCAGATGGTAGGCACAACTCTTATACACGACCCTCTTTTTGAAGGACGATTCCGTTATATAGAAGAGCTTAACCGCATGGGTGCCAACGCTTTTGTTATAGACCCCCATCGTGCTTTAATAAATGGGCCAACGGCCCTGACCGGTATTCCTATAAGTAGTTTGGACATAAGAAGTGGCGCTGCTCTGGTAATAGCGGGGTTGGTTGCAAACGGTGAGACCTTGATTAATGATGTTTATCAGATAGATCGCGGCTATGAAGCTATTGATCAGCGTTTAAAGATACTAGGAGCGGACATAATAAGATTGTCGGAATAAAATATACGCTAAAAATATAATTTAATTTTAAATTCTGTGCACATGTCCTTATTTATTAAAAAATTAGGAATAGATCTTGGCACCACCAATTCTTTGGTGTTTGTCCCCGGCAAAGGAATTATTTTAAACGAGCCTACGGTCGTAGCCATTTCTACCATCGATAATAAAGTTCTTGCCGTGGGTGCGGAAGCCAAAGAAATGATCGGTCGCACGCCAGAGACAATCGTTGCTCATCGTCCAATGAAGGACGGTGTTATTTCCGATTACCGCATAACCGAAGCCATGCTGCGCTATTTTATAGGGCGGGCCGTGGGCTCTTTTATGATTCTAAAGCCGGATGTTATGGTGTCTGTTCCGGCCGGTATCACCTCAACCGAGAGACGGGCGGTAACTGAAGCGACGGTTCGTTCGGGCGCCAAAGCGGCTTATGTCGTTAAAGAACCTATTTTAGCGGCTATAGGCGCAGGGTTGCCGATAAATTCCGCTTACGGAAACATGATTGTTAATATAGGCGGCGGCACTAGCGAAGTTGCCGTAATCGCCCTTGGCGGTATTGTCAGTTGGGCTTCGGTGCGCGTGGCGGGAAATAAAATAGATCAGGCCATCGCCGATTATATAAAGAAAAAGCACAATCTTGCTATTGGCGAGCGCACGGCGGAATATATAAAAGTTAACATTGGCAGTGCTGTGGCCGAAAAAGGTAAAGACGAGAGTATGGAAATAAGAGGTCGCGATCTCTTAAATGGTTTGCCGCGTACCATAGTCGTAAAATCCAGCGAAATCACCGAGGCAATTTACGATCCTTTAAGAGAAATAATTCTTGCTATAAAGACCGTATTGCGGGAAACGCCTCCGGAATTAGCCGCTGACATAATTGAGCACGGCATGGTTCTGTCTGGCGGCACGGCTTTGTTGCGTAATATTGATCAATTTATAAGCACATCCTGTGGTGTTAATGCCAGTGTTGCTGATGAACCGTTGTTATGCGTCGCCAAGGGTACCGGAGTCGCGCTTGAAAATTTAGACGCATATAAGAAAAGCATCATTACGCGTAGGTAAATGTATGATTATCGGAGTACATGCCGGAAGCCAAATAAACGGTTTGCGCACTGGGGTTGAAGAATATATATATCAGCTTTCGCGAAGTTTTAGTCAATTGGCAGATGCCAAAAAGCATACATTTATTTTTTATAGCAAGGACGGCAATATTCTAGATCAGTCATTGATCGCTAAAGATAACGGCCCGGAGGCGGGCCGCTTTGTTTCCAAAAAGTTGCGCTGGCCATTTTTTTGGACGCAAATGCGTCTTTCCGCCGAATGCATACTTAATCCGCCGGATGTTTTATTTTCACCTGTTCAGGTTCCACCTCTTTTGACAAAAGTCAAAACAGTTATAACTGTCCATGGTTTAGAATTCTTGTATTTTCCGGATAAGTATTCCGCATTTAACCATAGCTATCTTTATTGGGGAACGCGAGCAGCATTAAAAAAAGCCGCGCATATAATCGCCGTATCCGAATCCACTAAAGCTGACTTGATAAATTATTTCAATCAGGATCCGACCAAGATCAGTGTTGTATACCATGGTTTCTCATCTCCAGAAAAAAATACGCCCTCCGCTCATGCTTTGGATGCGCCGTATTTTATATATATAGGCCGCATTGAAACCAAGAAGAATGTTGACGGCTTAATCCAAGCATTTGATATGTTTAAACAGCGCAAAGGGAGTGATCACCAATTGATGCTAGTAGGTAAAAATGGGTTTGGGTTTGATTCTATTTTGAAAGCGGCTAAAGAGTCAAAGAGTTTTAAAGACGTCATATTCGCCGGCTATTTAGATGAAGAGAGTAAATGGCGTTTGCTGCGGTATGCTGAAGCTTTAGTTTTCCCATCGTGGTATGAAGGTTTTGGCTTGCCGATACTTGAGGCTCAGGCTTTAGGCGTCCCCGTCATTTGCGGCAATAATTCCAGCATGCCGGAAGTTGCCGGCCAAGGCGCAATATTTGTTGATGTGTCGTCCGCTGACCAGATAGCTGAAGCTTTGGATAAAATTTCATCGGATAAATATTTACGTCGTGATATAATTGATAAAGGTACAGATAATTCAAGACGTTTCAGTTGGGAACATTGCGCTCAAAATACGTTACAGATTCTTACGCAAATATGAAAATAGCATTAGTCCACGATTATTTAGTTCGTTTTGGCGGCGCGGAACGCGTGCTTTTTTCCATACATAAGATTTTTCCGCGGGCGCCTATTTTCACGTTAGTATGGGATGAAAGGAAAATGCGTCAATATTTTCCGGATGCTAAAATTAAGCCATCTTTTTTAAATAAGTTTCCTAAATTTTTAAGTTTAAATCCACGCAGGCTGGCCTTTTTGTTGCCCATGGCCGTTGAGTCTATCGATTTCTCCGATTATGACATGGTGATTTCTTCATCTTCCGCTTTTGTTAAGGGAATTGTAACGCGTACTAATACCGTTCACATATGTTATTGCCATGCGCCATCAAGATTCATGTGGGAATGGTCTCATAATTATTTAAAGGATAGACGGTTTAATCGATTTTCACGTCCGTTTGCATCGTTTTTTTTGAATTACTTGCGTATATGGGACGTAAACGCTGCACAGCGAGTGGATCATTTTCTGGCTAATTCTAATTTTACCGCCTCCCGCATCCATAAGTATTACCGTAAGGATTCTACGGTTCTTTATCCACCAGTGCGCCGGTCAGAAATCGCAATTGGCGGGGATAATCCTCTTGGTGATAAAAAATTCTTTATCATCGTTTCGCAATTGGCAAACGCCAAGCGTATAGATTTAGCGATTAATGCTTTCAAGAAGCTTGAAATACCCTTGGTAATAATAGGGGAAGGACCAGAAAAAAGAAGACTTGAAAAAGCAGCCGGTAAAGAAACAATATTTCTTGGACGTTTATCCGATCAAGAAGTGGATAAATACTTGGCGCACGCTCAGGGCTTTATTTTTCCAGGCGAGGACGATTTTGGTATAGCTCCAGTTGAGGCAATGATGCACGGCAAACCGGTGCTGGCTTTGCGCAAAGGCGGGGCCACGGAAACAGTAATTGAAGGAGTGACCGGAGAGTTTTTTGATTCTTTGGACGTTGAGACTATTGCCGATGGTGTCAGGCGCATGCGTAAAAATATATCTGAAGGCAAATATGATCCGAGAACCATCAAAAATCACGCCGAGAAATTTTCTGAAGAACAATTTAAGCTCGGGTTGCTAGATTTTTTGAAGGAGCTGGAAATAACTAATGCGAGGCAATAAGTATTAATTAAAATCATGATGTTTGGACACGAAAAAGTAATTACTTACCTTGATCGCCTTATCCAAAAAGATAAGCTTGCCCACGCTTATGCTTTTTGCGGACCTGAAAATGTTGGCAAGCGCAGTACGGCTATTTATATTGCCCAAAATATTTTTTGTGCAGATGCCATGGACGTTCTTCACGATAGGATTAAATGTTCAATCTGCTTTGCTATAACCCAAGGGAATCACAAGAATGTTATTTTGCTGGACCCCGAAGCGGCTGCCGGCAAACTGAATATCTCTATTTCTGTTATACGCAAATTACGTCAAAGCCTTATCTTGAAAGAAATGGAAGGACGCAAACGTATAATTATAATTGATGGTGCAGAATATATGAATAACGAAGCCGCAAACGCATTCTTGAAAGTTTTGGAAGAACCAAGGAGTCATATACATTTTTTTCTTATGTGCGGCAGTCAATCTGCCCTCATGTCCACCATTGTTTCGCGTCTGCAATGCGTTAGATTCAATACCGTTTCTAATGTTAAAATAGAAACAGCTTTGATTGATTACGGTCTTTCCGCTAAAATAGCCAGGGAATATACGCATTTAAGTTACGGTCGTCCCGGACGAGCCATCTCATTTGTGAAAAACCCAGCTTTATTTATGCGTGCGCAAGAAGAGGCCAAGCATGCTCACTATCTAATATCAGATTTTATAACTGAACGCATGAAATTGATTACTAGTTTATCTGGTGAAACAAACGATGCTTATGCGCAGCTGAATAGTTGGCTATTGGCCCTTGCAAAAATTCTTGAGGATCAAACAAAAAATGGAGACAGTCGTTCTCAAAGCACCGCGCGTCGTATAAAAGATTTATTAGCTGCAGCCCGGTTGCTTAATAGCACAAATATAAATTTGCGTCTTGCGCTTGAGAAGATAATTTTTTCGTTTTAATGCAATTATTTATTTGATTGAATATGCAAACAGCATTCAAGATAATAATTATTTCTTTTTTTATCGCCTTGATAAGCGCTGGTGTTGGTATTGTTTTGAAAGGCAATAAGCTCACTTCTTCAAGCAGTGGCCCCGGTACCCCAGTTAGCGGTTCGGGCATCCTTTACTCCGAAGACATGGGCAATACTTGGATTCAACGCTCGCAAGTTTCTCAAGGGCAGAATATATCAAGATTTGATATTACCGATATAGTTATTTATCCAAAAGATACTAGTATTGTTTTTGCCGGCACCAGTGGCGGCGGCCTTTTTAGATCGCGCGACAGCGGTCAAAACTGGGACAATATATCAGATGCCAACAAAGTTTTGACTAATCGTGCGGTCATTAAATCTATTGCCGTTGATTCGGAAGACTCCAAAAATCTCTTTGTAGCGGCATATCAAGGCACCCGCGGCAGTATTTTGAGGAGTCAGGATGGCGGAGACAGTTTCACGGAATTATTTTTTACTTCCAGATCAAAAGCTGCCGTGAATGCGGTGATTTTTTCTTTTAATGATCATAAACAAGTGTTTGCCGGAACTGATGAAGGCTTGGTTTTGGAGAGTATTGATAACGGCAACTCTTGGCGGACTATAGGAGAATTTGCATATCCTGTGCGCAAATTAGCGCATACGTCAGCCGGAGTGCTTATAGCCGTGGTTCAAAATAAGGGCCTGTTGAGAAGTTCGGATTTTGGAGCCAATTGGTTATCGAGTGAAGATACCACGACCGGGAAAAAGCTAGAGTCTTTTGCTTCCGGAATAAATATAGAGTATATGGCTCTAGACCCGCAAAATCCTAACAACATTTATCTTGGTACCGGTTACGGATTACTTCGTAGTCGTGACGGCGGGATATCGTTTGACGCGCCGCCAGTAGTAATTCCGCCGCGGTCTCTTCCTGTGATGAGCGTTGGCGTATCTTCTAATGATTCGCGCATTATCTTAGTTGGTGCCGGTCAAGCCATATATCGTTCTCAAGACGGCGGCGAACATTGGAGTTTGCATGCCGTACCGACAAATAAACGCTTGCGGGTTATGACCGTATTTCCGCACGAGGGCAGTAAGATATTTTTGGGCTTGAGCAGATAGTTATGTTGATTCAAAACTTAGTTAAAAATTTAGAATCGCATTTGGCGCTCATAGAGCAGAAGTTTTCAAATGATCTGCATGCTTTGCGTACAGATCGGGCTAATCCTGCGCTTGTGGAGGAAATTGTGGTTGATGCCTACCAATCGCGGATGAAAATAAAGGAACTGGCTTCAGTCACCATTCCAGAAGCCAGGGTTATTGTTATTCAACCTTGGGATAAATCAATCATTTCAGCAGTAAACAAAGCGCTCGAAGTTTCGGACCTGGGCACTTCCCCGGTTATCCAAGGCGAAATAATAAGAATAGTTTTGCCGTCGATGAATGAAGAAAGGCGCAAGGAATTGACTAAGTTAGTAGGTAAAAAGATTGAGGAAGCCAAAATATCAATACGGCAGGCAAGGGAAGGGGCCATCAAGGTCTTAGATGAACAACAAAAAGAAAACATTATTAGTGAAGATGAGAAGTTTAAAACGCGCGATGTCATACAAAAAAAGGTTGATGCTTGCCAGCAGAGGCTTATTTCTTTGGGCCAGGAAAAAGAGAACGAGATTTTGACTATTTAAAACCAACAACTTATAAGTTCATCAAATGGATATTTTTAATACTGCTACTCATATTTTTTACGTTGCCGCGGTTTTTATACCCGTGTTGGCTTTGCTTATATTTGTTCACGAATTCGGGCATTTTATTGTGGCAAAAAAATCCGGCGTCAAGGTCAACGAATTTGGTTTTGGTTTTCCGCCTCGCATTTGGGGCAAACGCGTCGGCGAAACTATTTATTCTATAAACCTTTTACCATTGGGCGGATTTGTGAATGTTGAGGGTGAAAACGGTGAAGACCTCGTTGAACAAGGACAAAATCAGGTTAGCCGCCGGGAAGGTATAAGAGATAATTTTGACCCTGCGCGCAGTTTTGTATCCAAACCACTGCATATAAAATTATCTATACTGTATGCCGGTGTACTTATGAACATATTTCTGGCCTTCGTTATTTTTTCTTTGCTTCAGGTTATAGGTGTGCCAACCGGCATATCAGATGAGGCCAACGATCCAAACGCCAAGGTATTAATCAGTGATGTGGTAAAAGGTAGTCCGGCCTGGATTGCCGGCATCAAGACTAACGATTTGATCAAGGAGATGCGTATAGAAAATAATGTATTTTATCCGAATAAACTTACTCAAACCCAGAAATTGATAAAAGATAATGCTGGACGGGAAATAACATTGGTTATCTTAAGAGGAAAGGAAATTAAGGAATTTAATATTATTCCACGTGTTAACCCCCCGCCAGGGGAAGGCGCTTTGGGCATAGGACTATTACTTGCCGGCAATATTTCTTATCCGTGGTATGAAGCTCCATGGCGCGGCGCTTGGATCACCGTGGCGACAACGATAACCATGATAAGCGGTGTGGCGCATCTTTTAGGTCAGCTTTTTTACGAGCATACTTTAAGCGGTGATGTGGCCGGTCCTATAGGCATAGCTAGTTTGACTTGGCAAATCAGCGCTTTGGGACTTTCGCATTTATTGTATTTTGTGGCTATAATTTCTTTGAACCTAGCCGTATTGAACGCCTTGCCATTACCGGCTCTAGACGGCGGAAGAGCTTTTATTTTGCTTATCGAAAAAATACGTCGCAAGAATTTTTCTTTAAGAACCATGCAATGGGTTAACGGCATTGTTTTTGCACTGCTCATCCTTTTTGTTCTGTTGGTATCTATACGTGATATAGAGCGAATGTTATGATCCAGTTAGAAGTCTTCGGCATAAAAATTTATTAAATTTTTATGCGTAGAATTAGCGGGGAATTGTAAAAATAAAAGTCCGCCAAGCCTTAATTGCCACGCAATTATTGTTAATACAGACTTCTAACGGGATGAAACAAAGTTTATTTTTTGCAAAAACCAGGAAAGAGAGTCCAAAAGACGCCGTTGCGGCAAGCCACAAATTTTTATTGCGCGCAGATTATATAGATCAGCTTGCGGCTGGCATATACACTCTTTTGCCCTTAGGCCAAAAAGCACACCAGAAATTGTTGAAGATCATACGCGAAGAGATGGATGCCATAGGCGCGCAAGAGTTGCTTATGCCCGCATTGCATCCCAAAGCTATTTGGGAAAGTTCCGGTAGATGGGAAGTATATAAAGGTGAGATGTACCAGTTTCAGGATAAATCTAAACATTGGTTTGGACTTGGTCCCACGCACGAAGAGATTATCACTGCCATAGTAGCCAGCCGCGTAAGTTCATTCCGCGATCTGCCCGTTGCTTTGTATCAGATACAAGGCAAATTTCGTGATGAAGCTAGGCCTAAGGCAGGGTTAATGCGGGGTAAGGAATTTATAATGAAGGATCTTTATAGTTTTCATGCCACCAAAGAGGATTTTGACGATTTTTATAATAAAGCCAGCGAGGCCTACCTGCGTATTTTTAAACGATGCGGCGTTGAAGCCTTTCCAGTATTGGCTTCTGGCGGAGCGTTTACCAAGGATATGACCAAAGAATTTATGATTAAGACTAAGGCGGGTGAAGATATAACTTTGATTTGCGAACATTGTGGTTGGGCGGCCAATAAGGAAATTTCGGCCAATGTCAGTAAGAATTGTCCGGTTTGTAAAGAAAAAGTTAGCGAGCATGTTACTCTCGAAGCGGGCCACATTTTCCATCTTGGCACGCGCTATTCGGAAAAATTAGGCGCTTTTTTTCTGGATGAAAACGGTAAGCGTCAGCCAATGATAATGGGCTGTTATGGCTTGGGGACCACGCGGCTTCTTGCGGCAATTGTTGAGGTCCATTACGACAAAAAAGGTATTATGTGGCCGGAAAGTATCGCGCCATTCGATATACATCTCCTGGCTTTAGGCAAGGATAATAAGATAAAACAGGAAGCCGAAGCTATTGAAGGACATTTACAAAAAGAAGGAATCGGGGTATTGTATGACGACCGGGACATTTCGGCCGGAGAGAAGTTCGCTGATGCCGACTTGATCGGTATCCCTTTGAGAGTAGTAATAAGCGAAAAAACACTCGGTCAGGGCATGGTGGAGATAAAATATCGTAAAGAAGATGCGGCGCGTATGGTTACAAGAGGCGAATTGATTAATATTGCTAAAGCCGATTTAAACCGCGTAAATAATTAGAATCATTATTTTATATAATATATGCCAGGTAGTGAAAGTTCGACCGTTCTCCGAAGACGAACAACCGATTTCGTGATACTTGGCTCTACCATTAATTCGTTTAACATTAATCATTAACTAGAAATTCGGCAGCACATTATAAGTCGAACTTCTACTACCTGGTATGTTTGGTCTTATACCCAAAAATTTATTTGTTCAAGATATCGGTATAGATTTGGGAACGGCCAACACGCTTGTTTATGTTCGCGGCAAAGGCATTCTTATTAATGAGCCTTCGGTAGTTGCCCTGAATAAGAAAACTAATCAGATTTTGGCTATAGGCAATGAAGCGCGCAAAATGGTTGGTCGCACGCCAGCCCATATTGTTGCTAGTCGTCCCTTAACCAAAGGCGTTATATCTGATTTTGAGATTACCGAACAGATGCTGGCGCATTTTTTTTCGAGCGTCCGTGAGCATGCTCGTTTTCCATTCAGCAGGCCGCGTGTAGTTATAGGCATTCCTTCAGGCGTGACCGAGGTTGAAAAGCGCGCGGTTGAAGATGCGTGCAAGAACGCCGGCGCAAAAGAAGTTTATCTTATTGAAGAACCAATGGCCGCGGCCATAGGTGCTCGTCTTCCAGTCCAGGAAGCTTCTGGAAGCATGATTGTTGATATAGGTGGAGGGACAACAGAAATCGCTGTGATTTCATTGGGCGGCATAGTGGCCTTTCGGTCTTTGCGTATAGCTGGTGATCGTTTGAATGATGATATCATCAATTTTGCGCATGAAGAAATGAAAATGGTTTTGGGCGAACGCACGGCCGAAGAAATAAAGATTGCCACGGGTTCCGCAAAAGAGGTCGATGATCCGATAATAAGCCCTATGCGTGGACGCGATGTTTTGACCGGCCTGCCTAAAGAAATAATGGTGAGCGACACGCATATCCGCCGAGCGATTTCGCATTCAGTTTACACCATCATAGAAGCGATCAAAGCCACTATTGAAGAAACGCCACCAGAACTTGTAGCGGATATCATGAATAGAGGTATCACCCTGGCTGGTGGAGGTTCTCTCTTGCGCAATCTGGACAAGTTAATAGCCCAAGAAACGCTCATGCCGGTTCAGGTTACGGAAGATCCATTAACTGCCGTTGTTCGTGGGACGGGTATAGTACTTGAAAATATAGACGAGCTTCATGAGATTTTGGTTAGTGCCGACAACGCCGCAATACCGCTGTAATTTTATGCACGTTTTTTAAACCAGACTTGCGTTTTGTCGTGTCAATCCTTACTTCTAGTGTGGTATGCCAGGTAGTGAAAACGCGACCATTCGTTTCCGTCAGCTGACGGAGACGAATAAAAACCATCTGGCCACAATCACCGTCAGTATTAAAATTCAATACGTAATACTTAAGAATAGCGCAATTTTTATCGAAATAATGTAGTCGCATTTCTACTACCTGGTATGCGCAAAAAAAATAGTTTTACTTTAAAAAAATCCTATATTATTATTTGTGCCATAATCCTTTTGGCACTTTTTTACATACTGGGCGGGCGAGGTTTTATTATCGACAGTCTGAGCGCTATTTTAGGTCCCATGCTTTCACGAATTTCTTATTTGCCCACGCGTGATGATATCTTAGAAAAAGAAAATGTTAAATTACGTCAAGAAAACGCCATATTGTCTGAAAGAGTCATCGCGCAAGAGGCTTTGTTGAAAGATAAAAATATAGATATTAAATTTCCTGGCCCAAAGTTATTGACCAGGATTTTATGGTTTAATTTACTGCCGTCAAAACGTGTTGCTCATATAAATAGAGGTTCATCGCAAGGGGTATATTCTGATATGGTGGCGCTTGATCCGGGCGGCTCATTTTTAGGTAAGGTGATAAACGTCTTTAATGATTCTGCCGATATTTTGTTGCTTGGCGATAAGTCTTTAAGGATTAGCGTGCGCATAGGCGACACTATAGGCGCTCTTGAAGCCACAAGCGACAATAAGCTTATGGTTAATTTGGTTGGAAGTGATTCTAATATTGAGGTTGGTATGCCCGTTTACACGGCTGGCCAAGGAGATGCTCTGCCGCAAGGTATTGCTATAGGGCGTGTAAGTGAAGTCTCGCCATCCGGAGTCGAACCATTTTTAACCATAAAGGTTAACGCATTTTCTGATGCCAGGGCACAAGAATACATTTTTTTGATCCCATGACAATTTTTATCGCGGTCCTATTTTCACCTATAGTTGATCTGTTTTTATCTTCAATCGATTTACACGGACCGTTTTCTATATTCAGATTAACGCCATTGGTTTTGACAATAGTTTACGTTTATAATTATCACCGTTTGTTTTGGGCGGCGATTATTTCTTCGGTTGTATTTGTGTTTCTGAGCAGTCCAAGCGAACTAGCCGCTGTTTTTATCGTTGTTAGTCCGCTTATCGTTTTCGTATTCAGGCGAAGGCTGGAATTCTTATCTGAACAGTGGCGCAATGCCGCGGTTTTTATTCTGGTTTTTTTGGTTAGCTATGGCATTTTATCGGCGGAACTTTTCATTAACGATTTTGGATTGGTTTATATCGCACCTAGATTTTTATCTAGCGTTATTCTCTCAACCATCATTTCGTTTATTATCCTTTTTATTTTAAAGCTTTTTAATCCGAGCGCTTCCTATGAAATTTCCAGGAACCGAATTTGAAGAAATCATTGCAGATGTATCGCGTCAAGACGATTCCAAGGGATTGCAGCTTGAAGTGCCTATCAATCGCCGCGCGCCACAAGTTTTATTATTAATTATCATAATAGTTTTTTCTTTGTTCTGGATTCGTACCGCGTGGTTGACCGTGTTTAAGGGTGCGCAATTGGCGGCTATCGCCGTCAAAAATACCGAGCGCATATTCCCAATTATTGCTCCTCGAGGCATAGTTTATGATCGTAATGGCGAAGAGTTGGTTAAAAATACAGCTTCGTTTCGGGTTATTGTTGACAGGACGCGTTTGCCGCAAGATAAAAGTGTTTTTTCCGCCCAAATTGAAAAAATTGCCGGAATATTGAGTATGTCGTTAGCGGATCTTGAAGATAAAATAATGCAGGCGCCTCAAGCGCCTTACTTCGTACTTTTACGCGAAATAACACAGGAGAATGCCGTAGCGTTATCAGTATTTCAGTCGGAAAACGATATTTTCTGGCTAGACGTTGAGTCGGTTCCAAAACGAAAATATAAAGACGGCAGTTTTTTTTCGCATATTCTAGGTTATACCGGTGAAATGACCAAAGATGACTTGGCTTCGCACAGCAACGCATTTTTGACAGAAGAAATAGGCAAGACCGGAGTAGAGTTTTCTTTTGATAATATATTACGAGGCATCACCGGAGAGCATGTATTTGTAGTCAATGCCGATGGTAAAACCAATCGTAATTTTGTAGCTCGTGAAAGCAAAAGCGGGGATAATATTCGTTTGAAGATAGATGCTAAACTTCAACGTGCTATTTATGCTTCTTTACAAAAAGAAACCAGGCAATCTGGGGCAAAAGCGGCTGCCGCGGTAGCTTTGGACCCCAGGGATGGATCTGTCAGGGCTTTGGTTAGTCTGCCTGGTTTTGATAATAATGTTTTTTCGCAAGGAATAAGTAGCGAAGATTACAACAAGCTTATACAGGATAACGCCAAACCATTACTTAATAGGGTAATTAGTGGTCTTTACCCTGTCGGCTCTACAATAAAACCAATGGTCGGTTTGGCGGCTTTAGCCGAAAATGTTATCAGTCCCACTAAACGTATTTTTGATCCAGGTTTCATTACTGTAAAGAATATTTATAATCCTTCAATAACTTATACGTATAAAGACTGGCGCGCGCACGGTGGGATTAGTTTCGTGGATGCTATTGCGGAATCCTGTGATGTTTACTTTTATACCATCGGCGGAGGATATGGTGATGTCGTCGGTCTAGGGATAGATCGTCTCGCGGCATGGCTAAAAAATTTCAATTTTGATCAGAAAACCGGAATAGATTTGTCGGGCGAATTGAGTGGTACGGTTCCGGATCCGGCCTGGAAACAGGAAAAAAAGAATGAGTCGTGGGTTTTGGGCGATACTTATCATTTATCCATTGGCCAAGGCGATTTTTTAGCGACGCCGCTTGAACTGGCCGTGGCAACGGCTGCTGTGGTCAACGACGGCACTATATACAAGCCCAACCTGGTGGACGCTATTATAAAATCCGATGGCACCGAAGACAAAAAAGCCTCTCAAGTAATCAAGTATATAGATGCGGATAAAGATTATTTTGATTTGGTTAAAAAAGGCATGCGGGGTACAGTGAATTCTCCGGAAGGGACGGCTAAACTTTTAGCGAATGTGAGCGTTCCGGTTTCAGCAAAAACCGGTACTGCGGAAGTCGGCAGTAAGGTACCGCATGCGTGGGTTACTGCTTTTGCGCCCTCTGATAATCCGGAGCTTGTAATTGCGATTATAATTGAGCATGCCGGCGAGGGGAGTGCATTTGCAGTACCAGTAGTCAGAGACGCCTTCGACGCTTATTTTACTAAATAATGATTTGACAGATCTTTCTTCTAGAAATGACCTTTCCGTTTGTTATCAACTCTTGACACATTTCTTGGTTTAGATACTATTGAGTATTAAGACCGCGCATTAGCGCGGCATTAAATTTAAATTAAGTTTATCCCTCGCTTTCGCCAGAGTCTTAATGACGTATAAGGACATTCGGCGCGGCTCGTGGGTAATATAAAAGGTAATCCTTCGCTTCGCTCAGGTCTTCGACTCTTAAAGAGTCTCAGACTCGAGGAGATGCACGTGGTTGTATCCTCTCGTGTGGCTCGAGGACAACCACGGCACATGCCATCAAATTATATTACTAAAGACGGTTTAGAAAAATTGAAGCAGGAGCTTGAGGAACTAAAGACAGTCAAGCGACTAGAAATAGCCGAGAAACTTCAGAGGTCTATTGCTTTTGGTGATTTGTCTGAAAATGCCGAATATCAGGAAGCTAAAGAAGAGCAGGCTTTTCTTGAAGGCCGCATTGATGAACTTGAGGCTGCTGTTGAATCAGCTGTCATCATTGAAACAAATCACAATAACGGTTCCAGAGTCGTCTCCATTGGTTCTAAAGTTGTTGTTGAACAAACAAACCCGCCCGGCCCAAAATCAACTTTCGTTATTGTGGGTTCAGAAGAAGCGTCACCGTCTGAAGGCCGGATCTCTAATGCTTCACCCATAGGCATGATGCTCTTGGGGCACGGAGTAGAAGAAACCGTTTCGGCCAGAACGCCGGCAGGCGTAAAACAGTATAGGATTGTAAGTATTGAATAACGCGAATACACCCAGCGATTTTTGAAGTTAAACGGTCCAAATAGTTATCGATGGACCGTTTTTGTTTAAGCCAGGTTTAAGATATAATAGATTTATATTCTAAATCTTAAAAAATGGTTCAGCTCAACGATATAATTGCCGAACGCAGAAGGAAACGTGATGCCTTGAAATCACTTGGCGTAAATCCTTATCCAGCTGGAATTAAGCGTTCGCATGAAATCAAAAAAGCTATCGCGGATTTCGACGCGCTCTCAAAAAAGAAAACCAAAATCCGTCTTGCCGGGCGTGTTTTGCTTTTAAGGCCATATGGGGCGATAACTTTCATGAAGATAGCCGATGGATCGGATGAAATACAGCTTCTTGTCCGTAGAGCCTCTCTAGACAAAAATCAGACCAAGTTTATGTCTTACGTGGATCTCGGCGATTTCGTTGCCGTACGAGGCATTCTCGCTTTAAGCAAAAGCGGCGAAAAAACATTGGAAGTCGAAAATATTGAAATTATAACTAAAGCCCTGCGTTCGTTGCCCGATAAGTGGCATGGTTTAACGGACGTTGAAGAAAGATTCAGAAGACGGTATCTTGATCTTTTAATGAGTCAAGGAAATAAAAACCGTTTTATTTTGAGAGCTAAAATTTCAAATATAATCCGTGAACAGTTCATCAAGGACGGTTTTTTGGAAGTTGAAACACCCACCTTACAGAGCGTTCCTGCTGGCGCCGCAGCCCGGCCCTTTAAAACTCATCTCGCGGCCTTAGATATACCTCTTTACTTGCGTATTGCTCCCGAGCTGTATCTCAAAGAATTGCTGGTCGGAGGATTTGATAAGGTTTTTGAGATGGGCAGGATGTTCAGGAATGAAGGCATGGACGCCACGCATAATCCAGAATTCACGGCGCTTGAAGGTTATTGGGCTTATCAGGATGCGCAGGGCCTTATGGATTATCTTGAGAAATTTATAATTAAGGTACTTGATAAAAGCGGCGTTGGCAGAAAAATGATTTTTCGCGATCACAAAATAGAGTGGAATTTGTCTATCCCTAAAAAAAGTTTTAATGAAATAGTTAAAACCTATGCCAAAATAGATTTGGCAAAGTCAAATATAGAAGAAATTGCCGACGTATTGATTAAAAGCGGGCATGATATTCCAAAAATAAAAACAGAGAGCGAGTTCTGTGAAGCTGTTTTCAAGAAGATGTGTTTGCCGCATTTGATACAGCCGATATTCGTTACCGAACATCCCTTGGCGCTCTCGCCTTTAGCCAAAAAGAAAGCTGGTAGCGATGTTGCTGACCGTTTCCAGCTTGTTGTCGGTGGTTTTGAGCTAATCAACGGATATAGTGAATTGAATGACCCAGACGAACAGCGTGAACGTTTTGAAAAATCAGAAGCCGATATTGGCAAGGGTGCCCAGGAAGCCCAGCTTGGGGATGAAGATTTTGTTGAAGCCTTGGAATATGGCATGCCGCCTGCGGCCGGGTTTGGTATAGGCATGGATCGTTTAGTGATGTTGCTTACCGATTCGGCTAACATCAGAGAGGTGATTCTTTTCCCAACCATGCGGCCGAAGAAAAATGGAGAGTAGATGCAAGCAACAATTCTGTTCGCGTCTACAAGGAATCCCTCCATACCGAAAGCCGTTCCAGCAAGAGGTTCGTGGCCTTAATGACGCTCACAGAACAGTTGCTTGAATTAAGATGATCTTAAGGCTTTATATATGCGTTTGATTTTGGCAACCAAAAACCAGGGGAAATTACAGGAGATGAGAGAGGTTATGTCGGGTTTACCGTTTGAGTTGGTTTCGCTTCAAGAGTTGGGTGATATCGATAAGGTTGAAGAGGACGGTGCAACATTCCTGGATAACGCGCTTATCAAGGCGCGTTATTTTGCGACGAAATACAAATGTCCCGCGCTGGCCGATGATGGTGGACTTGAAATTGATGTTTTGGGAGGGGAGCCGGGAGTGCGCACGCGCCGTTGGCCTGGATACGAAGCAAGCGATGAGGAACTTATAGATTATACTTTAGAAAAACTCAAAGGTGTTCCTTTTGAAAAACGCACTGCGCGGTTAACCACTGTTGTAGCTGTTGCTTTTCTGGATGGTTCTTTTATCTCCGCAACTTCAAGCAGGGGAGGTATTATTTCCGAAAAACCGCATCCCAAGCGTCAGGAGGGTTATCCGTTCCGGTCTTTGCATATCTTGCCAGAGTTGAACAAGTTTTATATAGAACTTACCGAAGAAGAAAATCAGAAACTTAATCATCGTCGGGAGGCACTTAATATTTTGCGCATGGAACTGGAAGAAAACCCTCTGCTTGACATATAATAAAATATTTGATATAATATAAGCACATGTTAAGTAGCATGTCGCTTGCGGCGTTATGCCGTAGGTTAGAGCCGTTCTGTCTGGGCTAACACGGGCAGAGAAATCAAGGAGGTGCCGTGATGGCATCAGGCAGCGACGTACTCAGCAGGATCAGAGATCGTGAGGACGGGGTCAACGAGTCCAAACCGTACTTCGCGATCACGAACGCTCCCGGTCCTTTCCGTCTCTTGACCACAATGATCGAGATGTACGAGAAGCACGGGAATTCCCACGTCGTGGATCTCACGGTGCGGGCGATCTTGGACTCAGGTCTAGAATTGCTCGGCCACGATCGGGAATTCAAGATTCCCTTCGAGTTCGTGCTTCAAGGACCGACCACCAGCGTAGGCCACGGTTCTGATCAGCCCAGGAACATCCGATTGCTCGGACGGTTCCTGATCACGAACCACGTGCAGAGTGGCTACTCTCCATACGTCGATCCGCGGAAAGCGGCTCCGGTGCTTGATGAGTGGCAGTGGGAAGCCACCTTCAACCCAGAGACTCGCAAGGGGCTGGTGCTCAGGCTCAAGGAACCTCTTCCTTGGGAATGGACCCTCTAGTTCGTTCAATTAGGTATAGCTCCTACCTCAAACAGGAGCAGGGCGTAACGCTTCGGGCGACGCCCTTTTTCTTTGGTCTGGAATTAATATAACAAATTTGAAAAAATGATATTTTTAGCGTATGCTTTCTATTGTTATGCTTGATATTAAACTAATTCGCGAAAATCCAGAAATAGTCAAAGACGCCATTTTAAAGAAGGGCGTTAAAGTTGATTTGGACAAAATAATCCTTTTGGACAAGCAGAAACGAGAACTTTTGACTGAAGTTGAACAATTGCGTGCCCGCCAGAAAAAAGAAGGCACAGCTTCTGCGCGTCAGGCAATGCAGGAGCTAAAGTCAGAGATTAAAAACAAAGAAGAAGCTCTGTCTAAGATAGAGCCGGAGCTTGAAATGCTCCTGTTGGAATTGCCCAATATTCCAAATGCTGATGTACCTGAAGGCAAAGACGAAACCGGGAATGTTGTCGTACGCGAAGCCGGCTCCAAAAGAGAATTCTCATTTAAGCCGCTTTCATATATAGAGTTGGCCCAGAAGCATGAACTTATTGATACCGAGCGCGCCGGCAAAGTTTCTGGAAGCCGCTTTGGTTATCTGCTTCGCGAGGCCGCGTTAATTGAAATGGCGCTTGTGCGTTATGCTTATGATATTTTGCTTAAAGAAGAATTTATTCCGGTTATTCCTCCGGTGATGATTAAACCCGATGTTTACCGCGGTATGGGCCGCTTAACTCGCGCACAGGAAGAGGAAAGGTATTATTTGCCTGCCGATGATTTATATCTTACAGGTAGCTCCGAGCACACCATAGGACCGTTTCATGCCGATGAAATATTTAATATTAAAGATTTACCAAAGCGTTATGTGGGTTTCTCCTCGTGTTTTCGAAGGGAGGCCGGTTCATACGGCAAGGATACCAAGGGCATATTGCGTGTACACCAGTTTGATAAGGTTGAAATGTTCTCTTTTGTCTTGCCGGAAAATTCGTCCGCGGAACTTGAAAATTTAGTTAGCTTTCAGGAAAAGCTATATTCCGGTCTCAAGATTCCCTACAGAGTTGTTTCTATATGCGCGGGCGATATGGGCTTTACTGACGCCAAACAATACGACATAGAGGCCTGGCTTCCTGGACAGGATGACGGACTTGGGCAATACCGCGAAACTCATTCTGCTTCAAATACAACAGATTTTCAAGCCAGAGGCGAAAATATAAAATACCGCGCCATCAACGGTAAAACAGATTACGTGCATATGTTAAACGCTACCACTCTGGCGCTAGGCCGCACCATAATTGCCATACTTGAGAATTATCAGAATAAGGATGGTTCAGTTGACATGCCGGAAGCGCTCGTGCCGTATCTTGGTTTTGATACGATAAAATAATTTTAGAATTATGTTGGGACATACAGATTTAACCGTGGGAACGGTATTTGTCATGGACGGCGATCCGTGGCAAGTAATGGAAACTCAATTCGTTAAAATGGCTCAGCGCACCGGGCATGTGCAGGCGAAGATAAAGAATTTACGCACCGGCTCCATGCTTTCGCGTGCCTTCAAGCAGGCAGATCGTTTTGAAGAAGCCGATTTGGAAACCATCAAATCAATGTTTGTTTTTGCGCATCGCGGCAAATATGTTTTCGCCGAAATCGCTAATCCTAAGAATCGCTTTGAATTTACGGAAGAACAGGTTGGCGATAATAAATATTATCTTAAAAACAATCTTGAAGTCGGCGCCATGAAATTTCAAGGACAGTTCATTGGTATAATCGTCCCACCTAAAGTTGATCTTAAAGTTACAGAGGCTGCGCCTGGCGTTAGAGGTAATAGCGCGCAGGGCGGCACCAAAACCGTAGTTTGTGAGAGCGGTCTTGAACTGACAACTCCTCTGTTTATTGAAGAAGGAGATATAATCAGAGTAAATACCAAAACCGGAGAATACGTTGAAAGAGCGAAATAATCTTCAGATAAAAAACAAAAACCCGTCCAGCTCTAATTTTTTTAAAATTAGGGCGTGGGCGGGTAATATTTTTAGCGGTGAAGGAGGCCCCCGGTCTTTTCAAGTCCGTTTGAGATGAGAGTCACAAGAAGTTTGACCGCGGCTTTCAAGAGTCGGTAAATCATACGCGGAATAAAGGTAAGTATTTTAACTGCTATAGCTACTGGCTTTTTATTTAGGAAAGCTTCTATAATTAGATATATGGCCGCATTAACGGTCCAAAAGAACGTTAACCAGCCCAGTAGCAAACCCAAGGCGAATTTCCTTTTTTGTTCCGGTGTAAGTTCTTGTTCATGTACATACCAAGCAAACCGCATACAGCAGAATCCGATCAATGGCCACATTATTGCCAACCATATCCAAAGTTGCAGACCAAAGAATACGGTTTGAGTTAAGGCTTCATAAGCCAATGTCATAGCCTTAAGCATCAAGGCGATAATGTCTAAGAAAGACATTTTTGCTCCTTCGTGATATCAATGTGCCCTGTTTAATGTTTTACAATCATAATCGGATATAGTCAATAACTAGAGATCGAATGAATGCTAAGGTAAATCACAATTTAAGAAATTGGGTGGAAATATCCAAATCGGCTCTTCTGTCAAGCATATATTCTTTCCGTTCAATAATCGGTCAAGATATTGCCTTAATGGCCGTGGTTAAGGCCAATGCTTATGGCCACGGTTTAAATATTATTACGCCGCTGGTGCAGGAAGCAGGTAGCGTATCTTGGTTGGGAGTCGACTCCCTAAGCGAAGCATTGGCATGCAGAGAAAGCGGCGCCTCCTTGCCAATTCTTATTCTTGGCTATACCACGCGCGAAGATTTGTCTAATATAGTGAATTATGATTTTCGCCAAGCGGTTTATGATCTGGCCACATTGAACGTTATTTCTTTTGAAGCTAAACGTCTGGATAAAAAAGCGTTTGTGCATTTAAAAATAGAAACCGGAACCAATCGTCAGGGCGTAGGGCCGGATGAGCTTGATCCTTTTATAGAGTTTTTTAATGAACATCCCGAAGTGATACTTGAGGGTGTTTACACGCATTTTGCCGATGTGGAATCAGAAGATAATTTTGCTTATGCCCAGCAGCAATTGGCCGAATATCAACGCGCGCTGCAATTTCTCATAGACGGTAGTATTAATATTCCTTTCCGCCATACAGCCTCATCGGCCGCTATACTTCTTGTACCGGAATCGCATCTTAATATGGTTCGGTTGGGTATTTCATTGTATGGCTTGTGGCCGTCTAAAGACACAAAGGAGAAATTTTTAAACACTGGCCGCAAAATGAATTTATCTCCAGTTTTGCAATGGAAGACGGTTATTGCCCAGGTTAAAAACATTAAAAAAGACCAGCCTATAGGTTACGGTCTAACTGAACGCGTAAGCCGTGATTCGGTTATAGCCGTTTTACCGGTAGGTTATTACGACGGTTATGATCGCAAACTTTCTTCGGTGGGTGAGGTTTTGGTCCATGGCGCTCGCGCCAAAGTTCTGGGCCGAATATGCATGAATATGTTTATGATTGATATAACGGATATCGATGGCGTCATGCCCGAAGATGAAGTGGTTTTGCTTGGGTCACAAGGCGCGGAAAACATAACCGCCGAAGAATTGGCTCAAAAAGTAGATACCATCAATTATGAAATAGTCGCGCGTATAAATCCATTAATTCCGCGTATTATCGTAGATTAGTATTATGTCTAAATCCCGCTTGCGCCGTCTGCGCAAAAAAGAACAGGTTGTTTTTAAGTTTTTGTTACGGTTCATTTGGCCGGCTTTTTTTGCTTTTGCCGTGTTTGCTTTTGGATTGTTTTTTTGGGGCACATCACGGTTTGACCCTTCGGTCATTAAAATTGAAGGCAATAAAAGAGTAAAGGCCGAAGAAATAGTGGTCGTCGTCAAGCCGTTCTTTACAGATAAACACATGTTTTTATTTTCCGGCAACGTCTTTATATTTAACCACAAAGGCGCGCGCGCAAGGCTCATGGAATTTTTTCCTAGGATTGCCGATGCTTCTTTTAAAGTTGACTGGCACATGCGCGAAGTTACGGTTTTGGTTGAGGAACGCACAAAAACCGCCGCTATCTGGTGCGGCTCTCCCGCCGGTATAGACGCTTGTTATAACATCGATGAAGACGGAGTCGCTTTTGAAGAAGCATTACCAAGCCAGGGCTTGTTGTTGCTTACGGTTAAAAATGAACGTGACCAGGATTTGAAACAAATAGGCGAGGCGGTTATAGATAAGGATTTCCTAACTCAATTGATACGTATACGCGACGTTTTGAAAGAAACTTCTCAAGTTGGCGTCTCGCGTATTATTTTAGAAAAACCCGATGAAGTCGTGGCCGAAACTCTTGAAGGTTGGCGCGTTATTTTCGTGGATTCGCGTCCCATTCAAGATCAAATAGTCGCCTTGCGCGAGATTTTAAAGGCACAAATACCTAAGGAAAAAAGAGCTGGTCTCGACTACATAGATTTACGCGTGTCTGAAAGAGCTTATTATAAGTATAAATGATTTTTTACCTTCTCGTAATTTTTTAATGAAAAATCGTCCCGCAACGGTGGGACGATTTTTATTTTACAATTACCTTATATTTTACGGCAGGTTATAAACAAATATTGAGTTGCCAATTATCGCCACTGGCTGGTAATCATTCAGCCAGCAATAGTAATCGGTTGGATGACTCCAGCCCTTGGCTGGAGTCGCGCAGCCTTCTTGTTTATATGTTGCAGATAGGGCAAACCAGCCGTGCGGTCGGGTTTTTTCTTTCCACCAAGGTTCAAATTTGTCACCCAAATAATATTCCGGCGGCGCCCAGCCGAAATAATTTACGTTTATTTTTTCTATTTTGTTGTCTTCCACGAATTTGGCAAGATAGCGTAAGTCCTGACCCCAATCTAGGTTAGAATCAACCGTGATGTTATGGCCGCCGCCTTTCAAGGGCGCAAGTTCATTATACCAGGCTATATAGTGCGGCCAGGCTATAAGCGCTCCGCCGACATACCAAATAAGCAGCGGCAGAATAAGCATAAGTTTTATGCCCATCCTGGCCATATTTTTGAGAGTATCCAAAAGCTGGGCTAAAGGCGCCATAGATGTCATCTGGTCGTTTTTTAACCAGTTTATGGCACCAAGAGATATCAACAATATTGTGAATGGGAACACCGGCATTAAGTGTCTGACGCCGATGTTCAAGTTGCTTGATATAGAAGTTAGCCAATACATGCCGATATACATCAGTGAGGCCAGAATTATAAAATTTTCAAACGCTATTTTAAATAACCAATTCATGCCAGCTTTAATACTGGGGACACGCATCATTTTAGCCAAAATATTCTTTATGCCTATGAATATCGTAAGAACGCTTAAAATATGGAATGACAGCGGCACTTTGAACAAATAAACAACAGGGAAATATGATTGCCAAGCCGTTGAGGCTACTTGGCCCATGAAGAAAGCGGTATTTCCGCCAGTGGCTCTTTGCAGGACCATAAATAATCCCAGCAGATATTGAGCCAAGGGTCTCAAAACTGGTATCTGGGTCATCGCTATCACCAGATTCGCGAGGAAAGGTGAACCAAAAGAGCTCAATAACATTTTGGCATCGTTCATCTGGCGCTCGACAGGATAATTCCACACATGCCATACATATACGATATAAACCACAACGTATCCGATTATGCCTACGGCTATTGTTCCGCCTACGATTGTCAGAAAATCTTTGAAGTGTTTTTTAAATGAGCCGTAATCTTCTTTTATCATTTTTAGTATGATCCAGGTAAAAGCCAGAACACCAAAATATGGAATGAGCAAGAAATTTGAGAATTTGAATAACTGCGCTATGCCAAACGTGAATCCAGCTGCGAGTAAGGATTTTCTGTCAGGCTTTTTGAAATATTTAAGCAGGAAATATGTAGCTATAAAACTTCCCGCGGCCGCCGGCACGTCTGTCGTGACCAGTCTTCCGTGCGCCAGGATTACTGGCGAGAAGGCGTATAAGATTATGGCTATAAGTCCGCCGCCAGCGCCTCCGAGCTCAAAACTTGCACGAAAAACGAACCAACCCAAAGTGATCATTATGGCCAATGGTGCCAGGCGGGCTAAAAATACTATTAAGTTGGCGTCATTTCCCGAATAAAAAATAAATTTGCGGCCGAAATCCCACTGTCCATTAATATCCTCTGTCCATGATTTATCATCCGTGGGCACTTTAAGATTCTTCATGAAAAGCAGGGGTAGGGCTGCCAAGTCTTTCATTAGTGGCGGATGTTCGGGATTGATTCGCATATCTTTTTGCGTGATATAAGATATGCCCGCGCCTATATGCGGGTCTTCGTCATTGGTCAAGGCATCATTGCGCATGCTTGTTGCGCCCAGGATGATCATCGCAATAAGGCATATTATGGCTAGGCCTCGTGTTATAGCTGAACTCATAGACTAATTATTTACCTGATAATACGTGAAATCATCGGAATTTTTCTGGATATTGGGAAAAAGATCATAAATCTTATTATTTAGTTCGTTGTCATCCTTGTTGGTTAAGACTATTATCGTTTTCTTACCAGACTCTGTTTGAATTTCGTCAAGACGATCGGAGGTCAAATAGCGTATAGTGTTGTCTTCATTCGTTAAAAAACGTATGGTTGCCGAAGGCATGGGGATGTTGTCCAGGAGCGTTGCGTTTTCGTTCACCACCACGTATTTTAGCGTATTTTCGTCTTGGTCATTTAAAAATTTAGATATTAATACCAGATCTTGCCGAAAGGCGCCACGGATATTTGGATCATTGGCCCAAGCCACGAAATAACGGTTGTAGTTCTCGATTCCCACGGCAAATAGGGCAAGTATAAGCAACGCGGCGGCCAGCTTCACATTTTTTATCTTTAAGTTCCTGCGCCAGAAATCCCATATCCAGATAAGTCCTATCGTGGCCAGTATTATTACTGGCGGTATAGCTCCGATAGATCTTAGCGCATGGGGCAAGCCTTCGTTGGTCAGCATTGCCGGCATAAGCATGACAAAGAGCCAGCCGAAAATAAACACAACAGGGAAAGCTCCGGCAATATTTTTTTCTTTGAACGCCAAGAATGTATTTTTGATCAAAATCAACGCGCCTATTAGAAATACAGCGCTTACCAGTAAGGTTAGTTGTGGCGCGCCGGCCAGGTTATGCCGCCAGTTCCAGTCTCCGGCGATATTGAACATTAACGCTGTTTTGGCCGCGCTTTCTAAAAAAGTAAGTATAGGATTTGTTGAAGCGAATACAGATATACCGCTTGAGCGACTGGAAATATCCTGTGGGTGTGAAAGTAAATATCCCAAAAGCGGTATCATGGTGACCACGGTCGCGATGCCAAGAACAATATAATGCGAGAAAAACGTCTTGAAGCTTTCTGTCTTGCGATGCACTCGCCACGAAACTGCGTCAAATATAAAAACGGCTAAACCAAGAATGGGGGAGAGTCTGAAGCCGATATATGAATAAAAACCCAGGCCCCACCAAAATCCAGAAAGGATATAATTTTTTATTTGCTTTGTGCGCATGCCGCGTAAAAGAAATAACAGGGCCAAGGACAATAAAAAAGAAACCATTATGGCCCGGAAGCCTATACGTGAAAAGTGTACATGCCACGAGTTTACGGCAAGAAGGAAAGTGGCCGTTGGCACAAAGTATTCATTATTAAAAAACGAAAACGCCTCATTATTTTTAGTGAGACGTTCTTTAAAGAAACTCAAAAATTCTTTCAAAAGGAAATAGAAGATTAAAACCGTTAACGTGCCTATGGCGGCGCTGGTGGCGCGTAAGGACCAGGCCGTTGGACCGAATATTTGTACGGAAAGGACCTGCAGGTTTATGAATAGACCTTCCCGCCCGTTGTTTTCAGGGTAAAAAGCCTCGAAATCGGCGTTATTGAGGGCATGAATAGCATTTACGCCATTCATGGCTTCATCTGGATAAAGGCCCGGCGGTAGCTCATTAAGATGCCAAAAGCGAAAAAATGCCCCGATGGCAACGATGATTATTAGTGTAAGGGCCGTTTTTCTGTCCATAAGATAAATTATAACATTTTTAAACCTTAATCTTTAGATGTTTATGCGACAGGAAAAGCTTTTGGGGTTATAATATTATTCATGACCAGCGTTTTGGGGCTTCAGCCTCTTAAAATCAAAGATATCGTCATTGTAGCGGTTTTGGGCGAAATAGTCGGTGCTTTTGGGTTTGCGATAGTAAACAATCAGCCGGCCCTAGAGGGCATTTTCACTAAAATATTGCCACAATTCGTTTTGTTGCCGCTTTTTGTTTTGGGTGTGCCGATGGCCGCCGTTGTGGCTCTGCTGTTCGCCTATTTTTTAGCCAAGAAAATAAAACCAATATTTTTCCAGATGGGCAAGTTTGCCGCGGTGGGGTTTTCTAATACCGCAATTGATTGGGGGATCTTCAATCTAATTTTGGCTCCTATCGGTTTTTCCAGCGCCGGACAAGTTATTTATGCTTTAGGCAAGGGTATTTCTTTTGCCTTTGCAACGCTCAACTCTTTCGTATGGAATAAATTCTGGTCTTTTGAGAAGAAAGAAACCAAGGGAGTCGGCAAGGAGGCCGCAAAATTTTACGCCTTTACGGCAGTGGGTCTTGTCATCAATGTTACAGTTGCTCTTATTGTCCGAAACATAGGTCCGCATTCTGATTTATGGGGCGGGGTGGTTTCTCCAGCCTTGGCCACGGCCGTTTCCATGATTTGGGATTTTTTCGCCTACAAATTTTTCGTTTTTAAATCTGGGCAGCCGGCCGTTGAGCCGGAGAAGTAATTTTAAAACCCCGCCTGAAGCGGGGTTTTGGTTAGAGTATTTTTTGCGTTAACCACGGCAATATTATTTTATATATTCCTGTCCAGATGAGCAGGCCTTGCGTCATGGCCATTACTGATCCCAGCATTGCGACCGCAATCGCCCGCCTCTTTTTAATATTCAGCATGAAAGCCGCTGGAATGGCGAACCAAGCCCCTGTTACCGGCAGAGGGAACGCCATGATGGCTATTACGCCAAGCTCTGGAATTCCCTTGAATCTTTCCAGGTTTATTTTTTGTGCGCGGGAAATGATTTTTTTAGCAAGAATGTGTTTTTCAGCAAAATCCAGGCCGTGTTTATACAATACGTGTGAAAGGATCAGTATTAGCGTAAAATGCCCGCCAAGCAGCAATACTGCGGCTGGCAATAGTTCAAGTTTGGCTATTATCAGAGCAAACGGCACGCCCCACGGCATTTCAACAAACGGCATCATTACCACAAATGGCACGAACACTTTTAGAATTGTTTCAAAGCCAATATCCATATCCGAATTGTAATTGATAAGGCGTATTTATTAAAGCCCTTTTCAGCGGCAAAAATTGTGTTAAAATGACGGCGCATATGGCGAACCAAGTTTTATATAGGAAATATCGACCTTCGACCTTCGCTGAGATTGTGGGACAGGAGCATGTGGTGCGCACGTTGACCAACGCTTTGTTGTTGGATAAGGTCGCTCACGCCTATCTCTTCAACGGTCCGCGCGGCACGGGCAAAACCACCACCGCACGCCTTTTGGCAAGGTATTTGAATTGTGCCGTGTTGTCCGCCAAGCGAAGCGAGGCGATGATAACACGAGCATCCGCCGAGGCTTTTAGCGAAGGCGGATTCCAATCTGTTTGTTCTAAAGAAAACGCCTGTATAAATTGTTCCTCTTTTTTTCTGGGCAACCATCCTGATTTAATAGAAATAGATGCCGCTTCAAACCGCGGCATAGACGAGATACGCGCTTTAAAAGAAGGCATACGTTTTTCGCCGGTGCAGGCTCCTTTCAAGTTTTTCATTGTGGACGAAGTGCACATGCTCACTAAAGAAGCTTTCAACGCTCTTTTAAAAACTTTGGAAGAGCCTCCAAAGCATGCAATCTTTGTTTTGGCTACCACCGAAATACATAAAGTTCCCGCAACCGTAATTTCTCGCTGTCAGCGTTTCGATTTCCGGCGTCTGAATCTGGACGAAATAAAAAATAGGCTCTCATCGATTGCTCAGCAGGAAAAAGTTGCTGCGGACGATGAAGCGCTCGAGCTTATAGCTTCCTACGCCGATGGTTCTCAACGCGATGCTGAAAGTTTGCTTGATCAGGTTATGGCATTCAATGACCGGCATATAACCTTGGCCGATGTTGCTTCGGTCTTGGGCTTGATAGGCTTGCCATTTATACGTTCATTTGTGGATGCTTTAGCCCTAAAAAACGCGCCCAGAGCTCTTTCATTGGTGGGTGAAGCAATTGAAGGCGGCTACGACGTTGAGCAATTCCTTAAAGTCCTGATTTCTTATCTGCGCGATGTTTTATTGCTGGCAATTAATCCGCAAGTTATAGAATATATAGCCAAACGCTCTGGAAACGATTACGCCCAAGCCGCGTTGGCTCATGCGCAAATGCTTCAACCAAATATATTAACCGGTCTAATTGAGCGGTTCCTGGAGGCCGGAAAACAGATAAAATATTCTCCTTCACCGCAGTTGCCCCTTGAAGTAGCCGTGGTTGAATTACTCAGTTCTTAAAACACTCAAAATTTGGTGTCTAAGGCTGCGGGGTCGTCTAATGGGCTCGAGACAACCGCTTGTCTCGAGCGGGCATTTTAGCAATTTGTCCTCAAATTGCGTTAAGGAATGCCCGGGCAAGACAGAGACTTTGAAGTTACATTTAAAAATTTATAGCCAGCGCTGCGGGATCGTCTAATGGTAGGACATGAGCCTTTGAAGCTCAGTATCTTGGTTCGAATCCAAGTCCCGCAGCGCTGGCTATAAAATATATTATTAGTTTTCGGATCCAAGCCCCGCAGTCACTTACATTTTTTATCGACCAATTGAAGACGCGTAATCCGATTGCTAATAAAAAAAGGCCGTTCATGTCGAACGGTCTAATATTATTTTTTACTGCACTTTATGAACTCGCGCAAAGCGCATTACTTAGTTACTTGCGTTGATAATATTTAGTGCCTTTGTTTGTAGGCGCTACGTCGCTTCCATTGCGCGCGATGGCAACGAGTCGCAATGCCACAGTTAACAGAATTCCCCATACCACCGATAGTACAATCATAAGAAGAAGGGCGATATTCAGTCCAGGTATACTAATTCCGTCTTCGGATCTGTATAACTGCGAGGTAGTGTTTGACGTTGAAACTGTTATGGTAATGGTTTCTGGCTGGGCTTTGTCTTGTGTTTCGTATGTAATGTAGACGATATGTTTGCCTGACGGCATCGGATGAGGTTTTATTACCGCCATGCCGTCTTGGTCAGTTACCGTCCTTCCGAGTTCAACTTTGCCAGTTACACCTAAAAAAGATTCATCGGCGCGGAGTGTTACAATGGCATTGGCAAGCGGTAAGTTGGTTTTTGCGGAACGAATCGCAATTTGAAATTCTTCTGCGCCGTTCTGGTTAATTATCGACACCTCTGCCATTGCGTGAGAGGCGTTAACGTTGTTAGCCGGGAAGAAAACGGTGGCAGAAATAACTACCGTAATAGCGATCAGTTTAACAGTCGTCTTCATCATTTCTTCAGTCCTTTTTTCAAAGAATTATCGTACTGTTAGACAATAACAGAACTTAGTGTAAGGATCAAGTGATTTATATTTCTGCAAGGGAATAGTCAGATGATGTCTTTTTGTATCTTATCTGCACTAAAAAAGCCACACAAGAAAGTATCATTTTTGCGGCACTTTTTGTTAGAATAAAATTGCTCGAGACACGTCGTTTGTGATAAGATTTAAATAGCTAAGAATCCTTACCGGGTTTGACAGGTTGTCGGTTCTAGCTCGAGGACGCCAGCTGATAGAAAATCTTTCTCGCTCTTAGCGAGATTAGATTTTCATCATCCCGAGGATCCACGCGACGAGGGGCTACCATTCGTGATAGGCCATTCGGCTCTGAGAGCCTCAGACTCGATGAGTTATCCCGCTCGAGGTGCTTTAAGATTTATGAAAAAAATAATAAGATGCCAGTGGGTTAGGAGTGGCGATTCCTTGATGGCAAAATACCACGATACAGAGTGGGGCGTGCCGATTAAGGATGATAATAAAATATTTGAATTCCTGGTACTGGAGAGTTTTCAGGCCGGTTTAAGCTGGCGAACTATATTGAATAAGAGAGTAAATTTTGAGAAGGCCTTTGCCAGATTTAATCCAAAAAAAGTTGTGGCGTTCACCGCGCACGACAAAGCCCGTCTTATGAAGAATAAAGGGATTGTCCGCAACCGGGCTAAAATTGAAGCGGCCATCAATAATGCCACCAAGTTTCTGGAGATCCAAAAGGAATTCGGAACATTCTCAAAATACATGTGGGACTTTGTTGGTGGAAAGCCGATAGTCCATACAATAAAGAAAATGGACGAGTACCCAACATCAATCTCCGAAGCGGAAGTGTGGGCAAAAGATTTAAAGAAAAGGGGATTTAAGTTTTTGGGGCCTACCACGCTCTATGCCCACATGCAGGCCGTTGGGATGGTCAATGACCACATGGTCAGGTGTTTTAAGAGATAATAGATCTGCGGATGGTTCTAGCCCGAGGTGGTCTGTAATACAGAACACGGTCTGCCCGACTACGAAGCATAAAGTCGAAGGGGGTTTCGTGATACAATGAGGTCATGCGACGGCTCGCTTTTTCATTAGAGGCTTCATGGAAGAGCTTATTGAAGACGGCAAAACGGGTTTTGTTTTAGAGAGTAATATTGATGCCCTGATTGGTGCCATGCAGAAGATTGATACAATTGATAGATCTCAAGTCCGCAGGCCTGTTGAGCAGAAGTTTAGTAAAGAGAGAATGACCGATGAATATGAGAAATTATATTACGAATTATGCCAAAACGGAGCTCAAAAATAGAAGAGCTCAAATTTAAATTGCATGACGATATCAAGACCCTAGAGGATCCGCAATTTGGTTATATACGTGCTGGTTTGCCCAGGTTCGGTGCATTATTCGGCAGAGATGCCTGCATAGTTTCTTGGGAATTGATAAATTATGAATCTTCGATTGCCAGACGCGCCATTGATATACTTGCAAGGATGCAGGGCAAGGAGATTAATATCCTGCGCGAAGAAGAGCCGGGTAAGATCATCCATGAATGGCATCCTAACCCGGCCGAATATAAAGATCTGCCATGGCCGCTACCGTATTATGGGTCGGTAGATTCGACCCCTATTTTTATTTTTCTTTGCGGTTTTTATTACAATAAGACTTTAGATATTCAGTGGCTGCATACTTATTGGCCTAATATTATTTCAGCCATTGAATGGTGTGTTAAATACGGAGATTTCGACGGTGATATTTTGCTTGAATACGAAAGGAAAAATCCCCAAGGCCTCTTAAACCAAGGCTGGAAGGATAGCGATGAAAGCCTAAATCTTCAAGCCCCAATCGCGCTTATAGAAGTACAGGGTTATTATTACGCCGCTCTTTACTCGGCGAGTGAACTCGCTTTAAAGTTAAATGATAGATTGCTTGCGGATAATTTGATAAACCGTGCCGCCAAACTCAAAGCAAACTGCTTAAAAACTTTTTGGATGCCAGACAAGAATTTTTTTGCGACCGCTGTGTCTGCTGACAAAAAACCTGCCGATGCCATTACTTCTAATCCGGGCCACCTTCTTTTCTCCGGTATTTTGGACGGAAACGAAGACAAGATAAACGCTTTGGTAAAGCGGTTGTTTCGTGATGATATGTGGACGCTGTGGGGCATACGCACGCACGCCACATCAAACAAAGATTTTGACCCCATGAGTTATCATCTAGGTTCTGTTTGGCCGCATGATAACTGGATAATCGCCCAGGGGTTGAAGCGTTATGGATTCAACGAAGAGTACGGCCGCATAAAAAATGCTATGCTGAATGCATACGAAGCCCTGGGAGGAATACCCGAGCTATATGCCGTATCCGGAAACAATATTGTCAGTATTCCGCGCGCCTGTACGACGCAAGCATGGGCAAGCGGCGCTCTTCTTAATTTCATTTTAGAATCATGAACAAAATGCGTATTGCCACAATGGTTACGGGTCATTACACCACTCCACCGCCTTTCGGCGTGATCTATGCCCTTTATGGATATTGCGATTGAAGTAAGTGAAGGTTTGGCCACGCGTGGACACGAAATAACTTTTTTGGGCCGATAGGCCTCGCAACTTAAAGGAGTACATGTAGAATCTGGCGGTTTGGTGCCCCTACGCAATGACGGCGAATTGCCTATACTAAAAAGCGATAAAGCCGGACCGATTGAGCGCGACAAGATATTCACTTTATGGGATCAATATCTGCTTGGACTAGCCTATAAAGGGGCTGCCGAAGGCAGGTTTGATATATATTTTGCCCGATAGCGATACTGGTTACTACTGGACGAATGGAATTCTTCTCGGGAGCACGTTAAAGAAGTAATACTTCTTAACGACAAACACAGTTTCATCCATAAAGCAGTTGGCTGGATGCTGCGCGAAGTGGGGAATAAATCTTTGCCAGCCGAGAAGAATTTTTTGAAGAAAAATGCGGCCATTATGCCTCGTACAATGTTACGATACGCAATCGAGAAATTCCCCGAGAAAAAGCGCAGAAACAAAGAATTTCTATGAATTGCTCATTTTTTCGTATAACTGCGCGTATTTGCCGGCCGAAGCGTTCCAGGAGAAATCTTGCGATGCGGCGCTTGCTTGCATCTGGCGCCACGTAGTTTTCTTTTGCTTAAACGTATTTGCGGCGCGAGCTATAGTTTTGACCAAAGCGACGGATGAATAATCTTCAAAAGAAAATCCCATTTTTCCGTCTTGTACCGTGTCTCTGAGGCCGCCTGTCGCGCGCACTATCGGCAATGTGCCATAACGCATTGCTATCATTTGACCCAAACCGCAGGGTTCAAAGCGGGATGGCATTAAAAAAGCATCGCTTCCCGCATATATTTTATGGGCGAGAGCGGCATCGAATTTATTAATAAACGATAGTTGTTCCGGAAAACGATTTTGCAGAGCAGCTAATTGGCCGGCGTATTCTCTATTGCCGGAAGCAAGGATAATAAGTTGTATATTTTTGTCGTTAAACAGTTTATCAATGGCGGCATTTATGATATCAAAGCCTTTTTGTTCAGCCAATCTTGAGACCACGCCCATCAAAAACGCATCTTTTTTGTTGGGCAAATGCATCTTTGTTTGCAGGTCCTCTTTGTTAAGAATCTTTTTATCCAGTGTTTTATTATCGTAGGTAGCGATTATATCTTTATCATTTTGCGGATTCCACTCCGTCGTATTTATACCATTTAAAATGCCGCTAAAATTTTCAGCACGTTCTGCAAGGGCCCAATCAAGTCCTGCGCCATATGCGGGTAAAATAATTTCATCGCGATAGCTTGGACTGACGGTGTTTATGAAATCAGCATAAAATATCGCATTCAAAAGCAAGTTCACGGTATTATCGGGGCGTACGGCCTCAGGATGCAATCGTGAGAAATTTTCACCGAGCGCGTCTTTGACCAGGGCGGTTTCATATACGCCTTGATATGCAAGATTATGAATGGTCAATAAAAATTTTGGGGAAGAACCATTTCTTTCAAAACACGAAGGAATGAATCCCACGTGCCAATCATTTATATGTATCACGTCCGGGATAAGTTCTAATTTATCAAGAAGTTTTGGCACAAAAAGCGAGAATGAATTGAAGCGACCAAATTCTGTTTCTGTTCCGCCAGATGACGCGTCAAGTTCAATATATATGCCGCCTGAGCTTATCAGATTTTTTTCTTCTATTAAATAAAGCGGTACATCAGAATCAGGAAGATGTCCCTCAAATACCGATGCGCTCAACCCATCTTTTTTCCACGGAATTTCGATACTTCCCTCAAGACGTTTTAGGTTCCAGGTTTGTTCAGAAATAATGGAATACTTTGGCATTATTACGCGGACATCAATACCTAATCTACGTAAGGCTATCGGCAAAGAGCCAGCCACGTCGGCTAAGCCGCCTACCTTGGCTAACGGTGAAACCTCAGCGGAAACCAATATAACAAGAAGTTTTTTCATAAGCGTTTTATTAGCCATTTAATACGCTGCTTATCGTTATATGGATCGCCCCAGACAAGAAGGTTGGTTATGGCGGCGATGCGGTAATAGTTCTCGATCATCTTTATATTCTCAAGCTCTTTAGCAGATAAGGGTTTTACGTTTTTGTTCCAGGCAACTAAGATATCATTTTTTATCTTTAGTCGTTGTCGATTAGATATGTTCAGTTTCGGATAACTTTCTATTTGCGATAATAGTCCGGCTAAGTCCCAATAGCGGGGAGCAAGGGTCGCACGATCAAAATCAATGAGAGTAAGCTGTTCGCAATCAACATAAATATTTTTTGGGTTCATGTCGCCGTGAGCAAAGTAAAAATTTTTGCGAGCAATGTCAGGCCAAGACTTTTTCCAGACAAGCCACGCATCAATGGCGGGTTTTACCCGAAATCCATATTTCTTTTTGGCAAGATCCAGATCACGTTCCAGCCAAAATAAATTATTATTTCTCAGAAAGAACAGATCGCGTTTCGACAATTTTTCAAAATTATGTAACACCAAAATTATTTTCTTCAACAATTGGGGCGGAATAGTACCATATTTATTTATTGTCTGAACCAAGGAACTGCCTTTTGCGTATGAGGTCAATAAAAAATTCCTGTTTTTGTCCACAAGATACGGTTTTGGAATGTTTATATTTAATTTTTTATGCGTAGCAATATATCGTAAGGTCAAATACTCGTGCCAGCTGTTATTATTTGGTCGCGCTAAGCCAACTAAGCGCACCTTTTTGTTCGATGAAATTATATCGTAGAAAGCCACAAAAGATAACGTTTTCGGATCATGATTATTCTTAATTATTTTTATGCGAATGTGCGCCCCATCAACATGAACGCCAGCGCTTTTTAATTCTTGGCGATGACGGATAAAAAAGCGTCTTGCCTCGGGCGTTTCAAGCAGGGCAAACATTAATGTATGTCGCGGCCTCAAACTGATCTTTCTGTGTTTAGTCATGTTTTTATATATCGCGCTGTTCAGGCTGACCAGGCTTGATTTTTTTGTATTGCTCTTTGTAGCTATCCATGAGTTCGCGCAATTGCCAGTCGGCTACTTCTGCGCGCAGCAGATCGGTCGCGTGTATGGCATCATAAATGTCATTTTTATTCTCAAGCTTCCATACCGCATCCCGCCAAAGAACGGCCTTTTCAAATTCTTGGTTTCCGGACGCCTCTTTCATTTTTCGCTTCATCATTTCTATAAAAGCGTCGTAAACCTCGGGCCTGCCCGCATCCGCGGTTCTTTCCTTAAAAGGTATTCTTGCGCTTTCACGGTAATCCAGCGCCAGTTTTTTGATATATCCTGTGCGCTGCCACTCAAAAGCCGTGTTTATAATATCCTGATAAAATCGTTCGCCGTCTTTAAGGTCGGGTTCGTTTATATCCGGCACTGCTTTTAAGGTTTCAAGCAGGCGCCATGCGCCCCGTTCAACCATTTCAATTGACCACCACGGTTTCCCCGAAGCCCACCAAAAATGATCGGAAGCTATAGCTTCATCCATTTTTGAACGAGCTTCTTCACACTTTGTGCCGCGCGCCTCGCAGGTCTCAACGCGCGAGAGGACAAAATTCAAGAATTCCCATTGTAGCGCGTGTATAGCGTTTTCCGGGTCTTTCCACGAGCGGAATTGTTTTCCTTCTTCAAGATCTTTCTCGGTGGACGACCAGGTTGAGTCGTGGGGAGCGCAAATTTCATTTTGTGGAAAGTATTTTGGTATTTCAGAAATAGTAATATGTTTGAAAGATTCATCCCGCCATATTTCGAACAGGAGCCGTTCAAGCCCCGGTCTGTGGTGGCCAAATGTCTCACCATCCATAGCCGTCAGAAGGTACCGATTTTTTTGTTCTCCTTTATTTAATGCTTCGGTCAGGGAACTGGCAGAGCGAACTACCGCGCTCATTATTAAATTTGAAGTTCGGCGTTCGCGGAAAAACAATTTAAGATTGGAATGTTGTTCGTGTATAAAGAAATTATCATACGATAGAGAATCAACTTTTCCATGCGCTGTTATCTCATCCAAGAGCATCCACTCATAGCCAAGTTCGGTCACGACTTCGGCTACCTGCTTATTGTAGGCCATTTCGGGCGAAAAAAACCCCTTAGGTTCATAAATATCGCCGAATATTCTTTTGTTCGTTTCATGATTAAGCTTGATCTGCCTCACGATCTCTTTCTTAGGTATTAACGGAAGAAAGGCGTGGAATTTAGCACTTTCAGTGAACTCAATTTGTTTTTCCGCCGCAAGTTTTTTAATGTTCTCTATAACGTCATTGTATTCGTATTTGGCTAAAAGCTCTGCCAAAACAGCGTTTATGTTCAGTGTTACGCGCGCGCGTTTTATATCAAGCAAGCCGTTAATTATAGGTCGATAACTCTCGTTGACGACACGTTGCAGAATATCTGGCATTTGCTGCGCCGGCTGGTAAATGTGTAGAAAATTGGCCCAGTACATAAAAATATGATTACTTTTCGCTTTTGTGTTTCCGTAATGCTCGCTTGAATAATGAAACGTATTTTTTGGCAGGCAATTCCCAAGAGTAAACTTCGCTCATCGAGGTCTTTATTAAATTATTCCACATAACGCCGTTTCGTTTTAGATTCTCAAGGGCTCGTACTATGGCAGTGAGTATAGCGCGAGAGTCATATGAAGTGAATACAAAACCATTACCTTTTCCGGTCTTTGGATTGAAGTCCGTGACCGTATCGGAAAGCCCTCCCACGCCATGAACTATTGGTATTGAGCCGTATCGTAAGCTTAGTAATTGTCCGAGGCCGCATGGCTCAAAACGGGAAGGCATCAGAAAAAAATTCGAGCCAGAATAGACCAAGGTTTCATATCTTTGATCATAAGAGCGATAGCCAAATTTTTTAGGATATTTTTTATGCGCTTGGCCGAACGTATCCTCGTATCTTTTATCACCGCTGCCCATTATTACCAGTTGAAGATCAAGTTTCATTAGCGCGGGTAATATTTCTATTAGAAGATCAAAGCCCTTTTGTTCGGTTATTCGTGAGACCATTCCGATCAGCGGTTTTGTAGGATTACGTTCAATGTCGAAATATTCTTGTAAGGCAAGTTTGTTTTTCCTATTGCGGTCAAAAGTATCGATATTATATTTTATAGGTAAGCCGGGGTCGGTTTCTGGATTATACTCGTTATAATCAATGCCGTTAATTATGCCAAAAATATCACGGCGCCGGTCTTTTAGTTGTCGTTCAAGATTTTCACCGAAGCGTTTGGTCATTATTTCTTGCGCGTAATGTTCAGAAACGGTCGATATCAGGTCGGCGCATAAAATACCCCTCAAGGTGAAATTAAGGTTCTTTATTCTGGCCTCATCGGTAAAATCTGGCAGTGGCGATATGCCGTTGTCGCGTTCCTTTTCGGGAATGAGCCACCAGTCGCTACCAAGCTGGAAGGCTAAGTTGTGGATGGTAAAAACAGTGGCTGGATTCTTTATATTTTTGCCGGCGTGAATAAGGCATGGCAGAAGGCCGGTATGCCAGTCGTGGCATTGTATAATATCCGGATTGAAACCCAATTCTTTTAAAGTTTGAATTACCGCGAAGTTGAAAAACAAAAACCTTTTGTTATCAAAAGGTGAGCCGTAAATTACGGGTATTTCAGAAAAAAACGAAGGTTTGTCAATGAAGTAGACTTTAACGCCTTCATTCAATGTGCCTTCGTATACATCCGCAGCTAGTTCGGTTTTTTGGACGGCGAAAGGCATATTTTTAATGACCAGTTTTAATCCCCGTGTATTTTCCGCTATTTTTTTATAAAAAGGAGTTATAATTATTACATTATGGCCGAGTTTAGCAAGAGCTTGCGGGAGATTATTCGCAACTATACCAAGCCCTCCGGTCTTTACAAAAGGGGACAGTTCCGCGGTAACGCTTACTATATTTAGATTTTTTGTGGGCATAAAAAAAGCGAACCGTTTTTGTTCATTTTAGTATTATATCACAATCTATAAAAATATTTTTTGCTTGTTTGGCCTGTATGTATTTTATCGTTGTTGTGTCCGTTTTGCAATTTGCCAAAATGATCCCATTACATAAAAAGCCACACGCATATAAGCTAAACCAAAAAAAGAAATAAACCTCCTTATAACGGAGGTTTTTGTTCAATAGTTTCGAATGAGGCGACAGGATGTATTTCTATCCAGCTATGTTTGGTGTTTAAAACGCAGCTCCCGACAACTCTGACGTGCGACCCGCGAGGCGGGATATCGATAGTTTGTCTGAAATTCCCGCAGGTATTTTTCGCTTCTTCTTGGTCGGTTTCGCGCTGGCGCATCGGCTCAACTATTAGCAATCAGTATGGCATTGAAGTGCTATAATGGATGTGCTTGTTGATGTCATGAGCGCATTGGTGGCCATCAAGCGAAGCGATGTCCGCGCGCATGTGGATATAAATTTCAGCATGAGTCATATGGTATATGGTTATGAATCAGCGTTTTCTCGTTTGATTGGCGATAAAAAATTAGCCGTATAACCTTTAGTTTTTATGCAAATGCTCAATAAACTTTCTGTCAAAACAATCGGTTTTCTGCAAGCCACGTGTCTTGTCGTTTATGTTTCTGTTGTTGCGTTGGCTATGCACTATTTATCGCAAAACACGATTTTTATAAGCCAGATTTTATCAATAATAATTTTTCTGCTGGTTTTTGTTATTTCGGCTCTTATTTCATCTTCAATTATCTTGGGTTATCCCTTAATAATGTTTTTTAACGGCAAAAAAGAAGAAGCTGTAAGAATTGTTTTATGGAGCATAGTTTGGTTGGTAATTTTTGCGGCTGTTTTTATTCTAATAGGATTAATCTGGCTTACATGAAAAGTCCTCTTTACAGTAATTCGTATATTTATACCCTCGGTTTGATATTGCTGCATAAGGGTACGTTTTTCAGGCGTTACAGGCACATGGCTGCTTATGTTCACGATAACGAGAGCGTTTTGGAACCAGGCTGCGGACCGGCGATTTTTGCCAAGTTTTTGCCCAAAAGCGTTGCCTATCGCGGTTTCGATGCCAACGGGTCATTTATTGATCATGCCGCCCAAAAAGGGTTAAACGTAGTTTTGGGTAATGCTCTTGACCCAGCAAGTTATAGCCCAGCCGATGTAGTGATGTTATGCGATGTTTTGCATCATTTACCCCCAAGCGAAAGACAAAAATGCATTGCATTTTGTTGGCAGGCCGCCAAGCGCTTGCTGATAATTTGTGAAGAAGGCCGGCCCGATTCTTCGGCCGGGGGACCATTTTACTGGATTAATAAAAAATGGTGTGAATTCATAGAAAAAGATGGCACCAACAATCCTAAATTTGAAGAAGTTTGGACTAAAGGAGCCTTGAGGGAGTATATGGAAAAAGGATTTGACGTGGTGCCGTCATCAACCCAAAACAAAATAAAAGAAGTCGGTGAAGACCTTATCATTACATATTCCAAAGGAAGATGGTAAGGTCATATTGTTTCTGCGCTTTTAAAAATAAGTTTATATACTCCGACCCAGTGATCGAACTCAATATAGCTATTGATACGGGTATAAGATAATGCTTTTCTTATAAACGATAAACGGCTGTTTATAACACCAGCCGTTTTTGTTTACAATATGGCTTATGCGTGATATTGCAAAGATAAGATCATTGAAAACTAGTAAAATGGATGTTGAGATGAGTAAGCCAATAGAGGCAATTCCGGAAGTTCTTTTTCTATCTACGGGCGAGTTCGGGATTATCACTACATCTTCGGAAGAACTTTTTGTACGACTATTCTTGGTGCCGGTTTCACCTCCTTTTGAAGTTAATAAACTTATAACTCTGGCCGCTGATCAAGACGAAAAAGATGATTATGAAGCAGTTGTTAGGGCCGAATATATAGAACAAAATGATAGCGATATGCGCTACGTTTTGCTTGATATAAAAATAGATGGCAAATCAACTACTTATTTACTGCCCAAGACGGATCTTATTGATGTTTTAGCGGATAATGAAGATTCGGATTTCGTCTTTGACCGTGTTCATACTGGCTTTCGCTGGAATTCTGACCAAAAGCAGTTTGAATAAATTTAAATAAAAAACAGCTTTCATAGCTGTTTTTAGTTTGGAGGTTTATTATCGAGAGGCGTAGGCAGACCTAAGGATTCAAGACTATATAAGATTTTTTCCTGAAGCCAAGACGGCAGATTATTTAATCTCATTTTCCAGCACATTATTTCAAATGATTTTTCAAAACTATAAGCCTGCAATGCTCCGGCGTTTTGATACGAAAATGATCTGTCGGTATTACTGAAATCAAAATAGGCTACAGTAATTCCTACGTATTCCGTTTCACCCCAATAGCAAAGCAACCAATACTTTTTGTGTTTTAACACAGCGCGTAGGCGTAAAATACCAGTAGCAGTATCGTATTTGTTTACTAACGCTATTTTGTTACCATCTTCTGAATACAACTCGGGGCGCAAATTGTCATCTGGAAGCGTGTTTAGAATTTCGTATTCAAAAATATGTTTTTCCATTTATCTCTCAAGGTGCGTTGATGTTATCCTATAATTATTCATTGTTTAGGTCAAAAATTATGCCTAAGATTATAGCCCATCTGGATTTAGATGCCTTTTTCGCCTCAGTTGAAGAGCGCGACAAGCCGCGTTTGGCCGGTAAGCCTATTGTTGTTGGTGCGGATCCGGAAGGCGGCAAGGGTAGAGGCGTCGTCTCTACGGCGAATTATAAAGCCCGTGAATATGGAATACATTCGGCCATGCCAATATCTCACGCTTGGCAGTTGTCGGAAAACGCGCGCAGGCAAGGCAAGCCGCCGGCGATTTTTATGAGCGGAAACTATGCTAAATATTCGCAGGTATCGCAAAAAATAATGGATATAATCCGTAAGTTTTCACCTCAAGTAGAGCAGGCAAGTGTGGACGAGGCTTATTTTAATTTGACCCAAGAGGGATCTTTTGAAAAAGCTAAAACCATTTGCCAAAATCTTAAGAAGGATATACAAGTTAAGCAAGGGCTCAGCGCATCCATAGGCTTGGGGCCAAATAAGCTTATCGCCAAGATAGCTTCAGATATGCAAAAGCCTAATGGCCTAACCATCGTTAAGGATGGAGAGGCGGCAACGTTTTTAGCGCCTTTATCTTTGCGTAAAATACCAGGCGTCGGTCCAAAAACCGAGGCTCTTTTTAATAAGATGGGCTGGAAATACGTGCGCGATCTGCAAAAGCTCAAGAAAGATGAGCTTATGGATATCCTTGGCAAGTTGGGTGAAGATATTTATTATAAGGTTCATGGTTTGGATGATTCTCTAATAGTTGAGGATTACGAAGCAAAATCAATAGGCGAGCAGGAAACTTTTCGGCAAGACGTCCGCAACCCGCAGATTTTATTTGATGCTTTGAAAGTAATGTCGCAGCATATTGCTGTTAGCCTTAAAAAAGATGGATTCAAAAATTTTCGCGCAGTCGTCATCACAGTACGTTTCGGTGATTTTGAAACAAAAACTCGCATGCGTACCATAAAATCTTCTGAATCTTCGGCCGGCAAAATATATTCCGAAGGTATGAAGCTTTTAATGTCTTTTTTGGACAAACGAGAGAATCCGAAGAATAAGGCAATACGTTTGATCGGCGTGCGAGTAGAAAAGTTGACAAAATAAATTAAATAGTTTATATTGTTAGTTAAAGAAAAAGGCAGTTCTTTTCAAGAGGAGACGGCTGATGTTCAATACGACTTGGCTTGTCACTGTCTTCGTCTTCGTTGTTTCGAGGGTGACTGGTATGGGTACTATCGCTTCGCCGCCGTCAGCAAGTAGCTCCAACCTTTTTAGGTTCTTGTAACCTTAGAAACGTACCCCTGCACAGCAAAACTGTGTGGGGGTTTATTCTTTTTATATATCGTGATATTTATATTTTGAGCATGATTTCATTTCAAATTATCAAAAAATCAAAACGAAGTCGCGCGAGAATCGGTATACTCGAAACCGAACATGGTTTTGTTGAGACCCCTTCTTTGGTTCCCGTGGCAACGCAGGCGGCGGTGAAAACCTTATCCAGCCAGGAAGTTCTACAGACAAGAAGCCAGATGCTTATTGCCAACACCTTTCATTTGCATCTCAAATCAGGTGAGAAATACGTAAAACAAGCGGGGGGTTTACATAAATTTATGAATTGGACCAGGCCATTAATGACCGATTCAGCCGGTTTCCAGGTATTTAGTTTGGGGTTTGGGAGTGATCTGCAGGTCGGTAAAGTTACTAAGTATTTCCCAAGAGATAGAAATAAACGCGATGTAATAACCAAAAACTCTCAACCCAAAACCGTTAAAATTACTCCAGACGGCGTTTTCTTCCGCTCACCACTGGACGGACGGCAACTATTTATAGGTCCTAAGGAGTCCATGGCTATACAGCAGGCTTTGGGTGCGGATATTATTTTTGCTTTTGATGAATGCACATCGCCGTTTTCAACGCCTGCTTATGTGAAAGATGCGCTTAAGCGCACGCATAAATGGGCTAAAACTTGTCTTGAAAGTAAAAAAAGCAGGCAGGCGCTTTTTGGCATTGTACAGGGCTCAAAATATAAAGAATTGCGAATTCAAAGCGCAAAGTATATCAGCTCGTTGCCATTTGACGGTTTTGGCATAGGCGGCGATCTTGGCGATAGTAAGGAAACAATGAAGAAAATTTTAAATTGGACCATTCCTTATCTGTCAGACCGAAAGCCTCGGCATTTGCTGGGTATCGGCTATTTGGAAGACATGGAAAATATCATCAAAGCTGGTATAGATTTATTCGATTGCACAGTTCCGACGCATTATGGTCGGCGAGGCATTGCGTTTACATCCGTTGGCAAACTTAACATGAGACAGGTCCGTTTTTTGACGGATAAAAAGCCGCTTGACCCTAAGTGTTCATGCGTAGTTTGTCAGGAGTATCGTCGCAATTACATCAGTCATCTTTTCCGCGCTGGCGAAATAAGCGGCATGAAATTTCTTACACTGCATAACCTTTATTATTTCAATACTTTCGTTGAGAACATCCGTGAAAATATAAAAAATGGTAAGATATAAATATGTCTTTGGCTTATCAAAAATTAATAAATCCGGTCGTAATGTGGATGTTTGTTATCGTCGGAATTGCGGCAAGTTTTATTGTTGTGCCGGCAGGATACATATTTGAGCCCACTTTCAGCCGCCTGTTCATTTTATTCGGTATTATCTATTGGCCGTATTTTTATTTGAACGCCGTTTATGTAAATACCGAGGCTATCAAAAGCGCCTCCGCCGTAGAGAAACTTATAACCCACGGCGTATATGGCACAGTTCGCCATCCAATGTATTCCGCTGACCTGGTCTTGGCGTGGTCGGCATTCTTCTATGCCCCGGATTTAAGGATGTTATTCAGCGTTTTATGGACTACTGGCGTGATTTTTTTATGGATAGAAGTTGAAGAAACGGTTCTTACGGGAAAATTTGGCAATAAATATAAGGAGTACAAATTGCAGGTACCGAAAATTATTCCAAGGTTGCACCGCAGAAAATGAGAAGGCTGATCAATATAATTGAAGTTTTGGTTGTAGCAGGTATTTTAGGCGCCATAATATATTTTTATGGCGACAAAGTGCAAATAGCCCTGCGTGTGCTAGAGCAGCGTTATTTGCCATGTCAGGCGCCCATACAATATTCACTAGGCGATTTCAGTCCAAAATTTGGTTTAACTCAAACAGATTTTATACACGCAATTTCCGAGGCGGAAAACATTTGGGAAGAACCAATAAGCAAAGATCTTTTTGAATACAACGATGGCGGTGCGCTTAAAATAAATTTTGTTTATGATTATCGCCAGGAAGCCACAGACCGTCTCAAAAAAATGGGGCTCACCATCAACAGCGATAAGGCCACTTACGATGCGTTGGTGATAAGACATGATGCCTTGGTGACCCAATACAACCGGGATAAGGCTCAATATGATAAGGCCGTAAGTTTATTTGAGCAGCGCAAAAAAGCATATGAGAAAGAGGTTGATTATTGGAACAGCAAGGGCGGTGCGCCAGCGGCAGTATATGATCGTTTGAACCAAGAAAAAATAGAATTAGATATGCAAGCCGCTCAGCTTAATCAAACGCAAGATAAAATAAATTCTTTGGTTGATGACATAAATGCGTTAGTGAGCGTTATTAACCGTCTTGTTTCGGAACTTAATCTTGATGTAGATAAATATAATACCGTAAGCGGCCAGCGCGGCGAGGAATTCCAGGAGGGGATATATAAAATTGATGCCACGGGGCAAGAGATCGATATTTATGAGTTTGATAATCAAACGCAGCTTGTGCGTGTTCTGACTCATGAAATGGGCCACGCTTTGGATTTAGAGCACTCCGATGATCCAACGGCCATAATGTATCGTCTAAATCAGGCTTCAAACGAGAAACTATCCCAAAGCGACATAGACTCGCTAAAAGCCAAATGCGGAGTTAAATAGACGAATGGGCGGGTTTTGCGTTCTCGCCGCCACTATTTTAGTTCCACGGTCAAGCCGTGTTAATTTGACTTTTAGTAAATTTTGTAGTATAATGATATTATAGAATATTGAAAAAATTCACGTCCCTCCGGCCGCGTTTCTTGATGTTTAAAGCAACGCAGCTGGAGGGAAGTGACCACGAAAGCTGGTCAGGTTGCGTAAAGGTCGGCGCAACACCAAGCCTCCCTTCAAGATTCACTCATATGCGAATCTTCGGAGCAATAGGGCTGGGCCTGACTATCGTGGTCCTGGAGACTCTCGTGCCGAAGATCTTTGCGGCACTTGAAGAGACCCTCCTTAAGTTCTTTGTGCTTGCCCAAATGGTCATAGACAATGTCCAGGCAAGTTTAATGCGCGGTGGCCTTTAGGTCACCAGCCCCAAGAAGTAGGTCGCTTAACCAAGCGGCCTTTTCTAGTTTTTGCATTTTAAATTCTATTCTTTATAATGAATATATGTTTCATTTAGTACGTAAACATAAACATAATATATTTCCTCTCGTGGTTATGGTTTTGCTGGTTCTGTTTTTCTGGATATTGGCCATGTATTGGGCGCTGCACGCCAAAAACTTTTCAGAGACTACGCCGGAAATTGCTTGTGTTCAAGATTCCGACTGCTTATGCAGGACTTTTTCAGACGGTAAAATATTACCCGGGCAAGGGTTTTCTCCAGGATGCGATTTTCAAATTAACCGCTGTTTCCCTTGCGAATATTATTAAATTAATTTATGAAAAAAACAAATATTTTTATCGCAAGCATATTTATTTTATCAGCCGGATTTATGCCTTCAACTGCTGTTTTGGCAGTAGCTAATTGTGACGACCAGGCTAAACCGGCTTTAGCTTGCCCCGAGGGCTACACTATGAGTTGTGTGCCCGTTGGTGGTGATCATTGGGCCTGCGCCAAATTGATAAACGGCCAATTCGTTATGACGTCAGATAACAGCCATATGCAGGATGTGGGGGTCGTCAGCCACATGACCGTATCTGATCTGGGCATCCCAAATGTCGGCATGCTGCCAAACAATCCGCTATATTTTTTGAAAGAATGGGGCAGAAAACTCAACCGCTTTTTTATTTTCGATAAAGTAAAAAAGACTGAATTTGAACTTAAGGTTGCCAACGAAAAAGCCGCAGAACTTTTAGAATTGCACGCAGATAATCCTAACAACTCTGAGGCTATATTCAAAGCCGAACAAAATTACCAGCAAGCTATGGATCGTCTGAAAGATAACCTGGAACGGCTTAAAGATAATTCGCAGAACCCCAATGTACAAACACTTATTGATAGATTGGATGAGCGTATTTCTAAACACCAGGACCTTTTCACAAAATTAGAGGAACGGCATTTTGGCGATACGCAGTTTGAGACTATGGTGATGGGTGCGCGCGATAAGATGGAGAAAGTTTTATCTTTTGTTGCCGAAAAGAATATCAATATCCAGCAAAAAGCCCAGGAAGCGATTAAGAGTGCTGAGGTAGTCATCACCGAACTTCAAATCGCGTTGCCCGTTGGATCAACAAACCGTATCGCTTGCAATGAGAATATAGCTCCGGTCTGCGAAGAACCCAAAATATTAGAATGTCTCAATGGTGAATGGGTTTGTGTGGGGCCGGCAAGTCCGGGCGGAATAATTGATATGATGTCAAACGTTGCGGGAAGAGAGATAGTAGCCAACAATTTTCTGGAACAGGCACAAAACAGACTTGTCCGAGCAAAGGAGAATTATGATGCGCAAAAATACGGTGAAGCATTTGGCCAGGCGCGTTCTGCAGAAGCGTTGGCCCGCGCTGCTTTGCATATGTTAGAACAAATGTCCGGTATGCCTTCACCACCGTCTCTGCCGTCATCAGCAACACCGCCGCAGGCTTGCACTCAGGAAGCAATGGTTTGTCCGGATGGTTCATATGTTGGCCGCACCGGGCCCAACTGCGAATTCGAGCCTTGCCCCAAGTAAAATTGACAAGTATATCTTTGCCTGTTATAGTGTCCAGGCAAAGAGTTGAGTTTTAGAAATATCGTCGAGTTTCATAAATCTACTTGTATTTGCAACTTAATCTTTAAAAGTTTTAAGAACCATGAAAGGTGCAATCAAAAAACTTACCGACAAAGGTTACGGCTTTATCACCGTAGAAGGCCAGGAAAAAGACCTCTTTTTCCATAGCAATTCTTTGGTGGATGCCCAATATAGCGATCTTCACGAGGGCGACGCAGTCACGTTTGACGTGGAAGAGTCCCCAAAGGGACCGAATGCAGTTAACGTAAAACGCGGTTAATCTTTTGTCTTTTAAAAGCCTCCCCGAAAGGGGAGGCTTTTATTTTATAGCAAAAATTGTAGTATAATTAAGGCTATGGCAACTATAAATATTAAAACCAGGAAACAAAAACAGGTTATCGATATTACAGATTTGGTTTATAAGGAGATTGCAAAGCAAAGTAACGGCGTATGTATTCTGTTTTTGACTCATACTACCGCAGCATTAACCACAGCCGATTTGGATCCCGGTTCTGATTTGGATATGCTAGACGCTTTCCAGGTTATGGTGCCGGTAATGAAGTATCGTCATCCGCATAATCCCGATCATATGCCCGACCACATTTTATCTTCGCTTATCGGTTCATCGCTTTCAATTCCGGTGCGCGACGGGAAACTTGTTTTGGGTCAATGGCAAAAGATTGTCTTGATTGAGCTTGATGGGCCGCGTGATAGGCAGATCATCCTATCTTTTTTGAGTTGAACCAGTAGTAGGAAGCATAAAAGATTGACAAAATTATTGTATTATGGCATTATGTGAATAAGCAAACTTTGAAAACAAGGAGCTATAGATGGGCGAAGATGCTCTAAAACAAAAAGTCTTTGAGGCACTTGCTTTTGATCCGCTGGCTACGGCCGAGCATATTACCGGTCAGCATTATACTGAAGATCGTGAAACCTCTGGTCTTGGTTTGCGGTTATCAATGCGTAATAATTTTGTTAAAAATGTCATTCTTGGTGAACTTGGCGATACTCACTATAGGATTTCTTGGAAGAAATTTTTGGAAATTATTGATGATTTGGGTTTTGATATCGTGGAGGACCGGCAGTTTGAATATGTTTTGGGTCTGGGGACTATAATTTTGTATCCCACGAATTTAATAGCCGCTCATCCAAATCTTAATCTTTTACTTCACGCCACATCGTATCTTACTGAAGGAGCAGACGAAGACCAGGAAACTTTAAATAGCGGCAATATTTATGGAACTCTTCGCATAACCGAGCCGGATAGAGAGAAGGTTTGGGAAGCGCTGGGCGCATGTCATTGCTCGTTTGCTTTTCATGGCGACGACATAGAGCTTAACATTGATGTTCGCGAGGGCTTAAAGCTTAAGCTTGAGCGTTTGGCGACGCAAGGCCGGTTTGTTCCTTGGGGCGATACCGAGCGGTCAATGACTGTATGGCTTGCTGATTATGTTGAACATAAACACCCCGAATATTCTTCATCTCTGCGCTGGGAAAGGTTTTTGGCCGAATCTCCCCCATGGGTACGTGATTTTATAACCAAGCCATAATCCCGCAAAAACGGGATTTTGTTTTTATTGCATCTGAATGGCTTGCGAGAATTCTATCCAAGGGTTGTTTGCGGCGGTAGTTGTTTCGTCTTCAGGTAAGTCGGTAGCATTATCATCACCAAAACTGTGCGTGGCAGTTCTATTTGTTGTTGAGGTATTGAAGGAGCGTGTTCCGTATTCTATAACTATTCGGTCGCCGGCTTGAGCAGTTACTGAAGTGACGGCTGTAGAAGCAGGGGATTGTCTAGCGCAAGCCCCTAGTTTTCTTGGATGGCGGCATGGATGTTAAGGTGGGTGAAAAGGTGTTTACTTGCGGTCCGTGTGATAGAATTCTGATACTTGGTAATATCGAACATTCAGCAAAAGTCGGCCGGTCTGGTTGCAATTTTTTCCGGCAGAGAAAATATAATTATTTTTAAAATATGACATTTGAAGAATATCAGAAGATCTCGCGCGAAACCGCGGAATATCCGGATAAGGATAATAATTATATTTATCCTGTTTTGGGTCTGACGGGGGAGGCCGGTGAGGTGGCCGAAAAGGTAAAGAAAGTTATACGTAATGACGGCGGTAAGATGAGTGAAGATAAAAAGATAGAAATAGCCAAGGAGCTTGGAGACGTTCTTTGGTATTTAGCCCAGATCGCCACAGAATTGGGATTGAAACTTGAAGACGTGGCAAGAATGAATATTGATAAATTGAAATCGCGTAAGGAAAGAGGAACTATTGCGAGTAGCGGTGATAACAGATAAAATGACCACCGTTGATTAATGGAAATAAGTATTATGAAGACAAGCAAAAATCTTATTATTGTTGGTGGCGTAGCTGCAGTTGTTGTAGTTATAATTGTCGTTTATTTGTTGATAGGAAGTTATTCTCCTGCAGGTACTAATTATACTGCGCCGGAGGAAAGCTCATCGCAAAATGTTGCGTCTTCGCCGACGCCAATTCCACCACCCGAATCTGCTCCAACGCCATCACCCGAGCCGCCGCCAGTTACATTGCCTCCACCGGCGCATTCTTCCGAAACCTTCAATGTGGCCATTTCCAATTTTGCTTACGCGCCATCGGAAATACATATTAAAGTTGGAGATAAGATAATTTGGACAAATGAAGATTCTGTCGGACATACGGTAACAAGTGATAGCGGCAGCGAATTAGACAGCGCTCTTTTTGGCAAAAACGAAACTTATGAGCACGTATTTAATACATCCGGAAATTTCACATATCACTGTACGCCACATAAGTTTATGACCGGTAAGGTTATAGTTGAGTAAGTTTTTATACGACAAACGGCCCGCCAAATTTATGGCGGGTCTTTAAATTAATATGAAAAAGAGGATTTTTATTGCCATTCCGATATCGGCATCTTTGCAGGAAAGGATCTTAAAATGGGAAAAAGGCTTTAAATTTTTGCCCGTAAGATGGCTATCCGGAAAGAATTTGCACCTAACAATAGTTCCGCCTTGGTATGAGGATGATATTGAAGGTAGTCGTGATAAATTGCGAGATCTTGCTGGAAAATTTAGACAGATGGACTTGAATTTTACCCAAGTGGAATTTGGACCAACCATGCGCCAGCCGCGTTTGATTTGGGTGCGCGGTGAAGTCAACAAAGAACTTATTGCACTGAAAGAAGCAGTAGATAGGGCATTTAAGAAAAACTCCCCAAAAAGGCAGTTTATACCGCATTTTACTTTGGCGCGTTTTAGATCAGAAGACTTTGTCGATTTTAAAATTAAAGAATTGGACGAAACAGTATTTTGGATAAATAAGGCGTCATCCATCGTAATCATGCAAGCGCATTTGTCGCCAAAAGGCGCAGATTATGAAATAATTGAAGCGATAAACTTATAAACAATGAAAGTATCTGTTAAAGTAAAAGCTAAGGCCAGAGAAAATAAGGTAGAGAAACTTTCTCAAGAGGAATTTTTAATTTCAACCAAGGAATCGCCAATAGGTGGGCGTGCCAACAGGGCGGTTGTACGTTTACTGGCTGAATATCTGGGTATCCCGCCATCTGCCTTAAAGATAGTTTCCGGCTTGCATGCTAAGCACAAGCTTATTGAAATTATTTAGGTTATATGCTTAAAAATAATAAGCAGCAGAATAAAAAAATATATCAATGTCCGGAATGTCTGTTACATTATGATAGCTTTGAGATGGCGCATTTATGTGGAAGATGGTGCAGTCAGCACAAAAGTTGTAATGTAAAAATAATTGCTTTCGCGCTGGAAAATATACAATAATTAATTCTCTATTTTATGAATAAAACCAATTTTTTTGTAGGACTTGCGGTTATATTGGCGATAATCGGCTTTGCGGCTCTTTTTGTCTATAGCCAAGGTTTAAAGAATGAAGAGAAAGTGTCTAGTTCAATCGATTCTCAAAAAACTTCAGAAGATAATAATTCTCCTGCAGCGCTTCAAACAACAGATTTGGTTGTTGGTATGGGATCAGAGGCAAAGGATGGGGATACAGTGTCCGTAAATTATATCGGGACGCTTGAAGACGGTACTAAATTCGATAGTTCCTATGATCGTAATCAGCCGTTTTCGTTCACAATTGGCGCCGGCAACGTAATTCAGGGATGGGATCAGGGTATTCCAGGTATGAAAGAGGGTGGTAAGCGTAAATTAGTAATTCCTTATCAGCTTGCTTATGGGGAAGAAGGAAGGCCGCCGCAAATACCGCCCAAAGCTACGCTTATCTTTGAGGTTCAGTTGTTGAAAATTAACTGATGATAGCGGTTTTGCATAATGTTCGTAGTGTTTATAATGTCGGTTCGATTTTTCGCACTGCTGATGCCGCCGGAATAGAAAAAATATACCTTTGCGGATATACGCCCGCTCCCTTGGATAGATTCAAACGATCGAACATTAAACTTTCTAAAGTAGCTTTAGGTGCGGAAGAATATCTGCCGTGGCAGAAGATTTTTTCTACCACAAAGCTTTTGGCCAAACTTCGTGAAGAAGGATATCTGATTTTTGCGGTTGAGCAATCCAAAGGGTCAATACCGTATTTTAAGCTGCGAAAGGCAGATTTGAGCGCAAAGATGGTTATGGTTGTTGGTAACGAACTTAAAGGATTGCCGCAGGCAGTACTTAAACAAGCCGACAAAATAATTGAAATACCCATGTACGGCAAAAAAGAATCGCTTAATGTTTCGGTGGCCTTAGGTATTGTTGCTTTCCATATGGCAAATTTATCTAGAATCAAATAAATATGGAACTTTCTTTCGCAAATAAAGTGTATGCCGTGGTCGCGACAATACCACAAGGCGCGGTGCTTACTTATAAGCAGGTCGCATATCTTGCCGGGCGGCCGGGTGCCTGGCGTGCGGTAGGGAATATTTTGAGTAAAAATTACGATCCTGCCATACCATGTCATCGCGTGATACGTTCCGATGGCAAACCAGGAGGATATAATCGCGGGGAGAGAAATAAAAGAAATCTTCTAGGACAAGAAGGAATTAATCTGGTATCATTAAAATGATGAAGGGCACTTTTAATAAGTTTGCAAAGAACAAATTCTCGCTATTTGGTCCGTTATTGATCATTGCTGTAATATCCGCCGCCCTCTTCTATTACAAAGAAGCAAAGGCTCCCGCCGATAATCCGGATATCATAGGCGCACCAGCAAATCAAAATGAAAATCAAGGTTCTCCGCAAGAAAAAAATGAGCCTAACATAAAAATATATGAACCGATAGCAGATCAGGAAATAGGCTTACCATTTAGCATAAAAGGTGAAGCTAGGGTTTTTGAAAGCACATTTAATTACCGGCTTAAAGATGGAGAAGGCAAGGTTTTGGTTGAGAATCATGCTATGTCAAACGCTCCTGACATAGGCGAATTTGGCTCTTTTTCACTGATTGTTTTTTCATATCCGCAATCAAATAGCCAGAAAGGAACATTGGAAGTGTTTTGGTTTTCTCCGCAAGACGGTTCGGAACTCGATAAGGTTATTATTCCTGTAAATTTCGCTCAAGTTGAAACCATTTCGCTAAAAGCGTTCTTTGGAAATAGTCAGAAGGATCCGAATTCATTGAATTGTTCAAAGGCTTATCCGGTTGAGCGCAGGATCGCAAAAACAGATTTGGTAGCAACGGCCGCCTTGGAACAGCTTTTGACTGGCCCAAATACTATTGAAACAAACGAAGGTTTTTTCACCAGCATTAACCCTGGAACAAAATTGAACAGTATTAAAATAAAGAGCGGCGTAGCATACGCCGACTTCAATCAAATGCTTGATTTACAGGTAGCTGGTTCCTGCCGCGTCAGCGCCATACGTGCGCAAATAGAAAGTACATTGAAGCAGTTCTCGACTGTCAAAAGCGTTGTTATTTCTATAGACGGTCGTACTAAAGATATACTTCAGCCTTAAATAAAATAATTCTTTATAAATAATGCAAGACAATAATATTTTGCCGTCTGTGCAGAATGGCGCCGGCTTACCGGAAAAAGTAAAAATAAATGGTAATGATTCTGAGGCGTTATATACCACCCCAAAGAAATTTTTGTTCGTTTCGCTGGAAAGCTTAAGCGGTGATTTGGCGTGGCAGGTGAGGAAAGAGGGCCACGAAGTAAAAGCCTATATTAAGGCTAAAACAGACCGAGATGTTTACACCGGTTTTATTGACCGCGTGGATTCCTGGGAAAAATGGCAGGATTGGGCCGATGTTATCGTTTTGGACGATGTCGGGTTCGGTTCTATCGCCGATAGATTGCGCAAGCGGAGCAAGCTCGTTGTGGGCGGAAGCGTATATGCCGACCGACTTGAGATAGACAGGGAATTTGGACAGACGGAACTAAAAAAGTATGGTGTCAACATACTGCCGAGCTGGAATTTTTCTGATTATGACAAGGCTCTTGAATTTATCCGCGCCAATCCTGATCGTTATGTTTTCAAGCCCAGTGGAAATACTCCTTCGGCTGGCAAAGGACTTTTGTTCATGGGCCAGGAAGAAGATGGCAAGGATTTAATAGAACTCATAGAGAAAAACAAGGTTGCTTGGCAGAAAAAAGCACCCATCTTCCAGCTTCAGAAATATATCAATGGTGTTGAAGTGGCCGTCGGTGCATTTTTCAACGGTAAGGATTTTATTTATCCCATTAATATTAATTTTGAGCACAAAAGAGTTTTCCCGGGAGACATAGGTCCATTCTCTGGAGAAATGGGCACTTTGATGTATTGGAGTGCGCCCAATACTCTTTTTAAGGCCACTTTAGAAAAGATGCTGCAGCCTTTGCGTGAGTCCGGATATGTGGGTTATATAGATTTAAATTGCATAGTTAACGGGCGGGGGATTTATCCACTTGAGTTTACATCTCGCTTTGGTTATCCGACCATACAAATTCAATCTGAGGGTATAACTATGCCTTCTGGCGAATGGCTTTATCGCATGGCATCAGGCGAGAATTTTGAACTTAAAGTAAAAAAAGGATTTCAGGTTGGGGTAAGGATCTTGGTGCCATCCTATTTTTATAAAGAATCAAGCGCAGAAACGGTGAAGAATTACCGCGATGTTGCAGTTTTGTTTAAAAAACCCAACTTTGAAGGAGTTCATATTGAAGATATAAAACTATCCGAAGACGGTGTTTGGCGTATAGCTGGCGTATCCGGTTGCGTTCTTGTTGTTACTGGAAGCGGTTCTACGGTTGAAGAAGCTCGTCGTATCGTTTATTCGCGCATTCAAAACATTATGATTCCCAACATGTTTTACCGCACAGATATAGGCCGCGGATGGAATAACGATAGCGATAAATTGCAGACCTGGGGTTACCTATATTAGTTTAGGCAACGCAATTTGTGAACGACCCCTTCTTAAAAGGGCTTTATTCTATTGCATAAGCATACTTTTATGTTATAGACAACATAAGCTCTTCGACAATTATATATTGAGGTGTTGCGATGCCCAGATGGCTCGTACGATTGTACCTTATTGCACTTGTGGCCTTGCTTGGACTTGAAGTTGTTCTTTTGGCGACGATTAATCCTTATGCCCCGCCGCGTAACAATAACGATAATGAATGTGTAAAAGGTACATTAATAAAGCCGCGTATAACCGGCGATGCGCTGCGTATAGATAACGACAAAGACGGCTTGAGCGACGAGGTAGAATTAGTTCATGATAGTCGTATCTTCGGTAATGATCCCAAGAATTGGCCCGATCCGTATCATGCCGATATATTTCTTGAGATAGATACTCAGGCTGGATACTTGATTCCAGATAGCGTTAAGAATAGAACCATAAAGTTTTATGATTGTCTGCCTTATCAAAATCCTGACGGAACAACGGGCATCCGGCTTCATATCGATGACGCTTCTGAAGATTTTTATTTCGAAGGCGGACAACTAATTACAAACGCAGACGCTCATCTCACTCCTTACATTACCATGGTTTATAATTATCAAGATGCTAAATGGTTTGACGCTGAACGCTGCGGCGTCTTCCATTACGGTATTGTTTTCAAAAACCTTAAGTACTATAAGACCTTGCCGCATGCTGCAGGTCTTGGTGAGTCGCCTGGCGATAGGGTTTATTTCAGCGGTGAAGACATCTTGAGAAGCGATTATTTCGGCACGATCATTATCGTCCAGGAATTGGGCCATAATATACTTGGCCAGCTTGATCGTATAAATTGGGATGGTGACGACACCGCTCACGATCCCTACGGGGATTTCATGTCGCATCGTTCGTATGGCTCGCAGGAATGGGCGCACGATTTGATTGTCGCGGAATTGCAAAGAGATGGTTTTCTCGGCCTACCACACTATTGCAGTAGCAGATAAGTCGGATGTTTATCAATGAAGAAAACTGGCGGACGACCACGAAGAGGAAATTTGATATGCGGCGCCTGTCGTAATGTCGCTACCGTTTGGGATCTGGGCCGATGTCGAAGGTGTTCAGCCGTCACGGCAAGCAGCCGTTTCATATTCTGCGCAGACTGCTCGGCAACTTTGAATTGCTGTCAAATATGCGGCGTGCGTATGTCGCAAGTTAAGGATTTGCTGCGGGAAAAGAAGCATTAGAACAACGATGTTTCAGGCGCAATGAGCCGTTTTCATAACGAAAGCGGCTTTTTATTTACTATTTGACCTTAGCGCAAAAATTGCTTAAAGTTATTGTAGTATTATACAATTTAACAGAGCGACATGGACCAAGGCACAAATCAAAATATCTCAGCCAAAGAGGCTTACGATAAGAGAAAAAAAGATAAAGGTAGAGATAAAATAACCCCAAATATAAAAAACATCCTGCTGTGGGCTCAGCGGATCGTAGGTCTTATCCTTTTTGTTGGCGCTATCGTAGGCGGCATCTGGTTTATTGTTAACAAGACAAGCGTCGGCCATTTTTCGCCTTTATCTACCTGTATAACATCTGAAAAATATCATATCCATTCTCATTTGGTCATAAAAATAAATGGTCAGGAACAGCCGGTTCCTGGGAATGTTGGTACTCTGCCGTGTGTTTTACCAATTCATACGCATGAAAACGATGGTCGTTTACATGTTGAAAATGATTTTCCGTTTGACGCGACTTTAGGGGAGTTCTTTGGGGTTTGGAAAAAGACTTTTAACCGTGATCAGTTGCTTGATTCCAAAGCAGATGACAGCCACGAGATAGTAATGACTGTTGATAATCAACCGTCCGATGCTTACGGTAATCTAGTCCTTAAAGACGGTCAGGAAATAGTAATAGAATACCGTGAGAAGAAATAATCTTTCTAAAAAACACTTTTGGTTGATGATTTCTGTCATAGGCGTTGGTCTGAGTATTTTTTTCTTTTACTATTTTTATACAGCCCTTCATTCAGCTACCGAGACGTCCATACAGACGTCGCCTGTTGAGAACCTAAACTATTTCAGGGGCCCGATAGTACAGCCAGGCACTGGATTTATAGGTCCAACAAGCCCACATCCTTAAAATAAATTAAAAAGTTAAAATTAAAAATGCAAAATAAAGGCAATTGCGCTTTGCGCAAATTTATAATTTCGCTCCGCCGCTGTTGGGCGAATCACAAAACTTTTGATTTTTGACTTTTGCATTTTGACTTAATTTTACGCGCGGGTGGCGGAACCGGTAGACGCGCCAGCTTGAGGGGCTGGTGGAAGCAATTCCTTGGAGGTTCGAGTCCTCTCCCGCGCACAATGAAATTTCAGGCCCTTTATGGGCACGAAATTTTATATGCGGGAGAGGGCGAGAACCTAGCGCCACCCCGTGTTGGAAAATAGGAGCGAAGCGACGTAAGAAACCAGAAGGTTTCTTAAGCGGGGGTCGGGGTGGCGCGTAAGGTTCTAGCGAAGCGGAGTCCTCTACCGCGCACAATGGAATTTATTTGGGTCCGGTTAGCCGAGACCATCAGAAAATTTAGATGTCCCGAGTGAATGCGCGGGACTACATTTTTTAATGCAGTTAAATTATAAACTATGCCAGCAGAAGATATAATTGTAGATTCTGCTTTTACGCTTGAACAAGCCTTGAAACAAAGACAAGAATTGCCTGTCCCAGAAGAAATTTTAGAGCGACAAAGAATTGTAGAGGTTCTGTATTACTCATTCGACGACAAATTGCATAAAGGACAAATCGTAGTAGATACGAGTTTGGCAGTTGATGTTAAGGGCGCTTTTGATTTAATAAAAAGGATCAAATTTCCCGTTTATTCCGTTATTCCCATAGTAGATAAGCTATTTCTTTATGACGATGAAAAATCCATGTCTTTAAATAATTCTTCTGGTTTTAATTATAGAATGATAGCCAAAACCAATAAACTTTCTAATCATGCTTTCGGAAGGGCGATAGATATTAATCCGGCTATCAATCCTTACATACGAGAAGATTATAGATATCCGGAAGGCGTAGAATATGACTCGAATCTACCCGGAGCAATGACTGCAGATGGGAAAGTCGTGAAATATTTCAAAATGCACGGATGGGCGTGGGGAGGGGATTGGACGGATACAAAGGACTACATGCATTTTGAAAAACCCATTTAATTGCGTAAAATCAAAATCTTTATTACGATTGAGTATATGACAGAATCTAAAGAAAAGTCGCATATTCAAGATCCAATTGAGGAAAAACTTGCAATAAGGGCACAAGAAGTTAAAGAGGCGATGGAACGAATTGAGGAGCTTGACGAAATACGATACGTTCCTGGATTTGAGGACAGAATAGGTTTTTTCCCTAATTTAGAGAGTCTTCCTGAAAGTCCCCTCAAGGCAAGATTTTCCTATGGGGAAGACGCTCCTAATATGTCCTCGGAGTATGGTCAAGACGCATCAACTGGAGAAAAGAATGTGGGAGAGTTTCTTGAAACGCAAGGTTTTATAAATTCTCCCAATGTAATTAAGGTTCTGGGAAAATATGAAGGAACGCATGCTCAAGTAGAGGAGGTTGATTTTGATACACCGAAGGATAGACCGGAAATTTCTGGAAATTTTGTATTTACTAGAGATTCAAATATTACTCTTATAATCAAGCCGGCAGATTGTCCGGTCGCAATTGTTTATTGCAAAGACAAAGAAGGAAATCCCTTGGTCGCAATTTGTCATGCCGGTAGAGACGCCATAGATGCCGGATTAATTAGGCAGGGATTTTGGGACCTGCAGGACAAACTGGGCGTTGATTTATCCGAAGCTAAAATCGGGGTATTTCCGGGCATTTCGCAAAAAAACTATTTTATAACTAATGAGCCGGAAAGAAGAGGAAGCTCAATTTCAGAAAGAAATTGGGGCGAGTTTATAACCCAAAAAGAAACCGATGATTTAAGCGAGAAACGACATGTTGATATGCTAAGCGCTTTTGAGATGCAGGCATTGCAGGCCGGCGTAAGACCCGAAAACATTCAAGCTTATAGAGTAGATGTGTATGAAGATGCCGCGGCCGGAAAGGCCTATTCGCGGAGGTATTCTGGCGAACACGACGGAGATCGTCTCGGCGGTCAAGTTGTTGCCGTTCAGCTAACTACAGAGGAGCAGTTCCATTAACCCCAATATTATCTATCAATAACTTTCTGAAGATCAAGTTTAAATGATTAATTTTCAATAGGTACAAAAACGATGCATCTGACGATCTCGGCGTTGAGGGTACTGATGCCCAGCTATAATTTTTAGAGTCAAAAAGGTTGAAAATCACCCTCCCCAGAAGGATGGTTTTTATTTTATGCCCAAGCCATTAAATGGTAAAATTATATTGCTATATGGATAAATTTGAAGCCTTGAGTCCAGTTGATGGAAGGTATGGTGGAATAACTTCTGTATTAAGCGATTATTTCAGTGAATTCGCCTTTACCAAGTACCGTATAATGGTTGAGGCGGAATATCTGCTGGCTTTTTTGCAGCACCCCAAAATAGCAATACGCAGTTTTTCCGAGCAGGAAATAAAATTCATAAGGGACTTAAGAAACATTTCTAAAGAAGATTTTTTAATCATTAAAACGCTTGAAACGATGGGATACGGCGGTAGGCCGGCAACCAAGCATGACATGAAAGCGATAGAGTATTTCATTAAAGATAAGTTCGAAGCGACCTCACTTAAAGATTGTATAGAATGGGTGCATTTTGCTCTAACGTCAGAAGATGTCAATAACATCGCCTACGCGCTGATGATGCCAGATGCCATAAACAAGATTTTACTCCCGGCAATTTCAGAAATACACGATAGGTTGGAAGTTTTGGCTAAGCAAAATAAGGATATAGTTATGCTTGCCCGCACCCATGGTCAGAGTGCTTCGCCAACAACGCTCGGTAAGGAATTTAAGGTTTTTGCCTCGCGCTTGAACAGGCAAATAATACAGTTTAAGGATTTTAATTTGTCTGCCAAACTCAATGGTGCGGTTGGGAATTATAACGCTCATCTGGTCGCTTTTCCACAAGTTGATTGGATAGGATTCAGTCGAGATTTTATTCACAGTCTGGATCGCGGCGGTACAGTTAAGTTGGTCTCAAATACTATCACTACACAAATAGAGCCGCATGATAGTGAAGCCGAACTATTTGATTTATTCAGAAGAATAAATGTGATTCTTATAGATTTGGTTCAAGACATGTGGCGTTATATAAGTGATGGTTGGCTTGGAATTACGGCGATAGATGGCGAGATCGGTTCTTCAACCATGCCGCATAAGATTAATCCTATAGATTTTGAAAACGCCGAAGGTAATTTAGGTCTAGCTAATGCGTTGTTCGGACATTTTTCGGAGAAATTGCCCATTTCTCGTCTGCAAAGAGATTTATCAGATTCTACGGTAGCAAGGAATTTTGGCGTGGCCTTTGGCCATAGCCTGATTGCTTACAAGGCTATTATGGGTGGCATGGATAAAATTTATGTAGATAACGAGAAAATAAGCCAAGATTTGGCTAAGCATCCGGAGATAATTGCCGAAGGCCTGCAGATAATTTTACGTCGACACGGTGTTGAAATGTCTTACGAAGCACTTAAGAAAATTACCCGCGGTAAGGAAATTTCCAATAATGACTTGGCCAAATTCATAAATGACTTGAATATTTCTGACGATATAAAAAAAGAATTACGAAATATAAATTTGGATAATTATACCGGTATGGCCAGCGTTCTTGCCGGAAACGATTTTTGAGATCTATTTAATACGCCAAGTTTTGGGTTAAATACAATCCGCAAACTTTTAACGGGATTGACTGACTATTGAATACGAGATAGCTTATATTTGAATCAGATCTTTTAAAACCGCATCAAGGAGATGAGGCAGTGAGTTGGAAAGATAAGGTAAGCTTTATTCGCCCTTGGGCATTCGTTTTTGCCGGACTCGCCGCAATCTTCTGGACTTCGTGGTCTTTTTTGCAGGGTAGCGTGCCGGAACCATCTTCGGTTAATATAACCGATACGTTAATATGGCAATATCCAGTCGCTTTATCGCGCTGGTTTGATATTTTTATCGGTCCTCTTTGGGCAACTATTGTGGGGTTGATTTACACAAGCCATAAAATCTGGGGCCTGAAGAAAATCATGGTTTTACAAAAAAAGCTGGATGGCGGTGTCGGTTTCAAAATAGAAGAACGGCGTGGTAAGCCCTCGGCATTAGTTTTTGATATTGGGATTGTTTCCGGTTTGGCAGCATGCGCCTCTGTTTTTTATCTCGGATCAAATTTAGACGTGACTATGGTTGCCGCCCTTATTGCAGGAAGTTTGTCCGGCCTGATAATACTTACCAATGAGCGGCCGTTGATAGAAGCATTCTTTTCCATTCTCATATCTGTTTTTATCGTCAGTTTTTTTGCCGCTTTAGTTCACGGCATTGTTGCAGGAATATTGATTAGTCTTGTTATGCCCGTCGTGGTTATCACTGCACTCATTGCTATAATCTTTATGTCAGTACTGTGGTTGGCAATATCAATTAGTAAAAATACCCGTAAATAACGGGTTATTTTTTAAAATTTTATTTTCGTTTGTTAATTCAAAAACTATCCGCAAAAGAGCGTAGCATTTAAACTTGTGCGCAGGCCTTAGAGACTATTTAAAACTCCGCTCCGATTTAACATCAGGGCGGTTTTTGATTTATTCTATCTCTGCGTTAAAATGCCCAAATATATCGACGTGCTCCTTCGCTCTTTGAATTATTTCTGGCAATAGCGCCGTCAGACGCTCTTTGTCCGTTTTTTGCCAAACTTCCCAGGCGTGATAACCGGGTTCGTGATTTCCGTTTGGTGATGTTGCGCCAACTTGATGGAAGGGCTGTAAGTCTTCACGTTTAAGTACCTGTTCTATGGCCCAGTTATAAGCCATGCATTTATTTTTGGTTAAGGCAGTGAAGGCTATCATGAAGTTTTTATCACCACGTGGTTCAACGACGGACAGTTCTATTTCCGTCCCCGGTATTTCTGGGTTTGATCGTTGTTCAATTTTATTCCCATTCATACCAGGTTATTATACAATACCCCGGTTGTTTTAGGCAGACACATTTGGCGGGTTAATTAGTTGGTAATCTTGCAAAAATTCATTCGGCGTCTTACCCGCTAGTCCGCAGTGTTCCAAGTCATTGTAATACATATTCCATCTTCTCAGTTTCTTTTTCAAGTCTTGTTTGTTTTTGAATGTCTGCGGTTGATAAAACTTCTCTTCGTCTTCCCGATGTGAGCGTTCAACAGTACCATTCTGTGCTGGTTTCCCGGGATCAATGAGGTAGTGAACGATGCCGTTCTCTGCACAAAACTGATCAAGCGCATGGAGGGTTTTTACCGTCATATCGCTACGTTTGTGTGTCCCCAGATAGTAGTTGGTGAATGTCGAATGATTGTCGGTCTTCACCCCTAAGATCCGGTAGGGAAACAGGCGCATGACCTCTTCCAAGAAGCGTATCGAGTGATACGTACACTCCTCGTCGTAGACAGCAAGATATCTCCAACGAGATGCCGTATCAATCGCAGTATATTGATAAAAGCGCTTTCCTGCTATGGTTCCGGGAACATGCTTGACGTCAATTTCGATGAGTTCTCCTGGCTTACGCTCTGCTCTGATATATTTGTACTTTACTTTCTTTACTCGATACTTCCGTACCAGTCCTTCTTTTTTCAGAATGGCGCCAATGGTCCGGGTCGGAACGGTGACACCTTCCTTTTTTAGCTGCCAGTGGATTTTGAGAGCGCATTTCTTTTTTTCTTTTCGTATCTGGATAACCCGTTCCTTCAGCCGTATGGGTGTCTCATTTCGATACCGCTTGGGCTCGGTTGATCGTGGTTCAAGACCTTCTTCACCATGCTCCTTGTATGCCGCTACCCAGCGCTCCAGACTTCTTTTTCCGTACGGGCAGACTTTAGCTGCATCGACCAATTCGGCCTCCTTATTGATAATCGGGAGCACCCATCTGAGTCGCTCCTCTTTGATTGTTTTTGACATAGATATAGCCATTTCTCATTGTGGAGAAAACCGCCATATGTGTCTGCACATTACCCGGTCTATTTGACAAACAATTAAATATATTGTATAATGTCATTAATGCGGAACCTTGATCATACGTTAACCTAAAAGTTCTCAGGAAGGAGTTGAAAATGCGTTTTGTGGATGTTGTAGATCTTTCGGCAACAGAAACCGCATCACATCTGGGCCCACTTATGTTTGCCGAGGGCAGGCCCAAGCCAGTTTTCGGTGTATGTCCGGTTTGCGGTGCGTTGGTTGAAGTGATGGAGCGCAGGGTTAAAGACCTGGATGGTGAACCCCTAGGCCGTTCCTTGATCGACAGGCCAGCCGTTCCGTACATCGTGAAGGCGCATTCATGGTTCGCGGATCCCAAGTGGTCATGTGAAGGCTCTGGCGCTGAGCCATTGCCGTATATTGAGAACTAAAAATGAGTAGTAATTTTATTCAAGAATAGCTCCGCAGGCGCTTAAGCAAGCGGAGTTTTTGTTTGGTATGCCAGTCATTTGTTAACAATACCGTTTTACGGGGGGTGTGGATAAGGTGGTATTTATCGTGAGGCATTAGAAGATGTATAATATAGATATATGGAAAACACTAACCAACTTCAAGCAAGCAGGAACTCACTTAAAAATGAGTTTATTTCTGTAGAGCCAAAAGAATATAAATTTAAGATAGGCAAAACAGTAGCCTCAAGCTTATCGGGATTTGTTGTGGGTTTTATAGCTGGTATCCTGGCTACGGGCCTTCTTTGGTGGGCTTGGAGCGTTTCACGATAAAATAAACATATAGTTTTATGGAAAGATTGAAGAATATTTATCATGATTTTGTTGCCAGCGAACCCAATACTTATCATTGGAGCGTAGGCAAAAAAGTTGCATCAGCCCTCTCTGGTTTCTTGGCAGGTTTTCTTGTGGGTTTAATGACTGCTTGGATTTTGCAGAATTCCAGCAAAGATATTTACGAACAATAAGAATAAAGCCGTGTCTTAACGCGCTATCTCTCCGTTCAGACGGAGTTTTTTCTTTTGCGATGTTATGCATATACTACACACGGGCTCTTGACACCGTTCTTGGCCTGCGTATAATGGCGGATAGCATAATTAACGTTTTGCTTTAATAAAACCCATGTTAAATACCAAGTTAAACCTTTTCATAAGAAGCGGCCCCTAAGCACGTTAATTTTTGTGTGTTATGCGCGCCGCTTGAGGCGCGTTTTTGTTTCCTTGAGGGCATGATCAGTGAGATTATTTCTTCAAGGGGATGAAAAGAATATACGACTGCCCGACAAGAACATTGAAAATCTAAAGTAGGTAAAATATATTTAAAAGTTCTCTGCGAGATTTTTTGCATTATTTCTCGCGGAGCCAAAAGTAAGAGCATATGGTGGATGCCTTGACATAAATGGCCTACGAAGGACGCGGCGTGGCTGCGATAAGCCTCGGGAAGGTGCTGAGCAACCTACGATCCGGGGATTTCCGAATGGGGCAACCTAATTTGCTGATTAAAGCAAATTTATCTGGCCTTAAAACCAGATAGGGAACTCGGCGAAGCGAAACCTCACAGTAGCCGGAGGAAAATAAAAGAAGTTTACTTCACAAAACTACAGCGAGAGTTGGGCGAAACTAGTTTTGCTTAACTTTCGCTGATTGTATGTGAAGTGAATCATTCCCTGAGTAGCGGTGAGCGAAAAGGGAACAGTCCAAACCAGGAGTATCCTCAAAAAATACTTCAGGTGTTGTAAGGTAAAGACGTCCCTATTTATAGGGGAGGAGTTAAAAGTTGAGTTAGTTAGCTGAATGGCCTGGAAAGGCCGACCAAAGAGGGCAATCGTCCCGTAAGCGAAAATTAATTCATACTTCTTGTTTTTATTCTTGAGTAGCCCGGAAAATGAAAGTTCCGGGTGAAGCCAGGTCAACTAACGACCTAAGACTAAATACCATTTGTGATCGATAGTGAACAAGTACCGCGAGGGAAAGGTGAAAAGTAGCCCGGTGAGGGCAGTGAAATAGAACCTGAAACCATATGCTTACAAAGAGTCGGAGCCCAGCTCCACTTTTTGGATTTTTGACAAAAGAAAAATACCCCAGCGGCCTTAGTCGGCCCACACCAACACGAAGGAAGGTAGGTTGCGATGGATCTAGCATCGCTCGCCAGGGTACGTATTCTTTATAACATAAATATTTATAATTGTCAATAGTCTAAAAAGTGGGGCTGGGTGACGGCGTGCTTTTTGTAGAACGATCCGGCGAGTTTGTATGTTCTGCTGCTTAAATCGTTTTCAGCGATGAAAGCGCAGGGAAACCAAGTCTCAAAAGGGCGTAACCTTACATATTGCATTTGGCTCATGGTTGGTAGCGCAAGCTATTCGCCATATGCCATTTGCTATCTGTTTGGTAAGTAGGACATACAAGACCCGAAGCCAGGTGAGCTACCCATGACCAGGATGAACCTCGTAGAAATACGAGGGGAGGTCCGAACCGGTTAGCCGTGCAATACTATCGGATGAGTTGTGGGTAGAAGTGAAAAGCTCATCGAACCTGGTAATAGCTGGTTCTCTCCGAAATATCTTTCGGGATAGCACCACGCAGTATCTTTGGAGGTAGAGCACTGAATGGTCTTCATTGGCGCAAGCCAGGAAGACCAATCAAACTCCGAATGCCAAAGACTTTATGCGTGGCAGTTAGACTGCGGGGGCTAAGCTCCGTAGTCGAGAGGGGAAAAGCCCAGACCGCCATCTAAGGTCCCTAAATCTTCGCTAAGTGCAATTAAAAGGAAGTGTGGCTTCATAGACACCTAGGAGGTTGGCTTAGAAGCAGCCATCCTTAAAAGAAAGCGTAACAGCTCACTAGTTTAGAGGCTACGCGCCGAAAATGTATGGGGCTAAGCGAAGTACCGACGATGCGGATTCTATTCCTTTAATTAGGAAATAGAATGGTAGGAGAGCTTATCCTGCGCAGCGAAGCTGAATTGTGAAATTCAGTGGAGTGCAGGGTAGTGAGAATGCCGGAATGAGTAACCACAAGTCCTGTGAGATCCAGGACCGCCGAAAGCCCAAGGTTTCCGTGGCAATGACAATCAACCACGGGTTAGTCGGGCCTAAGGCCAACCCGAAAGGGGTAGCCGATGGACAGCAGATTAATATTTCTGCACTTCTTAAAGATTCAATTGGAGTGACAGAGTTCAGTAGTCAGCGCGCGTTATTGGATTCGCGTCTGTTTATTAAGGAAGCTTGCGAGGCAAATCCCGCAGGTAGCGTTTAAAGCGCGACTTCCAAGATAAAAGGGGAATCCCATTTATGGGAGAACGCTGATGAGCGAGCTTTCGAGAAAATCTTCTAAGGTTAATCTTTATGAATCCGTACCACAAGACCGACACAGGTGGGCTGGTGTCAATGCACCAAGGCGAACGAGTGATTCTTCGTTAAGGAACTCGGCAAAAAAGTGGCCGTAAGTTCGTCAATATGGCCTTCCCAGCGCATCTCACTAAGGTGAGATGCTAAATGAAAAAGTTAAAGCGAAAAAGTAAAAAATAAAGTATCGCGCTTCGCGCGATTATAAATGTCGCCTACGGCGACATACAAAATTTTTGCACCTTTAGTTTTTAATTTTTAGTTTAGCACCGAACTTTAGTGAGGTGCGTTTGGGACGCAGCTAATGATCCCTAGCGACTGTTTATCAAAAACACAGGTCCCTGCTAACTCATTAAGAGGATGTATAGGGGCTGACGCCTGTCCAGTGCTGGAACCTTAACGGTTGCGGTGGCATGGACAGCAATGTTTGTGTTGCCAAGGCCCGAAGGGCCAGTGAACGACAGCGATAACTATAATCGTTCTAAGGTAGCGAAATTCCTTGGCATGTAAGTTATGTCCCGCACGAATGGCGTAACGACTGGGGAACTGTCTCAACGAAGAGCTCGGTGAAAATGCAATGTCCGTGAAGATGCGGACTACCTGCGGCTAGACGAAAAGACCCCGGAAGCTTAACTATAGCTTGATATTGGCGATACTTCTCAAATGCGTAGCATAGGTGGGAGGATTTGAAGCTCCGCTCTCGGGCGGGGTGGATCCAACAGTGAAATACCACTCTTTTGAGGCGTTTCGTTCTAACTTAGTCTTGTTAGCAGCAAGACAAGGACAGTGTCTGGCGGGTAGTTTTAGTGGGGTGCTATCCTCCTAAAATGTAACGGAGGAGTTTATTAAGGTTGGCTAGCTCCGGATGGAAATCGGAGCGATAGTGTAAAGGCACAAGCCAGCTTTACAGCGAGACATATAAGTCGAGCTGTTGCGAAAGCAGAACTTAGTGAACCGACCCTTCGATGTAGTCGGGGGGAAGATCATCAGACAAAAGCTACTCCGGGGATAACAGGCTGGTGAAGCCCAAGCGTCCATAGCGACGGCTTCGCTCGGCACCTCGATGTCGGCTCATCTTATCCTGGGGGTGGAGAAGCTCCCAAGGGTTTGGCTGTTCGCCAATTAAAAAGATACGTGAGCTGGGTTCAAACCGTCGCGAGACAGGTTGGTCTCCTATCTGTCGCAGGCGCAGAATTTTGAGAGGACTTGTTCCTAGTACGAGAGGACCGGAATGAACCGACCTCTGGCGTACCGGCTGTTCTGCCAAGAGCATTGCCGGGTAACTATGTCGGGAACGGATAAGCGCTGAAAGCATATAAGCGCGAAGCCAACCTCAAGATTAGAATTCATAGCGTCCTGGTAGATGACCAGGTAAAACGCTTTTTCATTGAATTGCCGATAATTTGAAGCGCAAGCTGATTTTTATCGGTTAGGAAATAAAAAAGTTTTATAGGCTGCAAGTGTAAGTGCCGTAAGGCATTCAGCTGAGCAGTACTAATAACGCGTTTTTGGCTCCGCTAGAAATAGTGCAAGAATTTTAAATATATTTTATTTGATTTCACGGTTTTCCGTGGTGACAATGCTGATGAGGCAACACTCCTTCCCATTCCGAACAGGATAGTTAAGCTCATCAAGGCCGATGGTACTTGCAATCGCAGGGAGAGTAGGTAGTTGCCACGGTTTTTTATTTGGTAAAGTAGCCGAGTTTGTTTCGCGATTACGCTTCAAGAGCGTACAACTTCATCTTGCGTACTTCGCAAATTTCCGGAGGATTTCCGCAAATTTGTTCGTACGCTTCGTGAATTTGTATCCGCTTTTCCGCTATATCGCTCGTCAAACTCGGCTACTTTTTATTTGGTTGAATCGTCTTTATTTATGGCCTGATTTCGTGTATAATGATTGTAAGTAAATAAGGCCCCAAGCGTCATATAGTTCGTAGGGCCATAATTAATAAAATTTTCATTAAAGTAATCCATCGGCTTCGCCTCAGTCCCGATGTTACGTCGGGACACTCGCGCGGCTCGCGGGCAACAACTAGCATATGAAAAAAATTACTACATTAACCTCAAGTTTGGTGTTGGCTTCGCTTTTACTGTCACCAGTTGCTTTTGCCGAAAATCAGGGTAATCAAGGCAATGGTAACGAAAACAAACCCGCGCAGGCAGGAACGCAAATGAAGCGCTTCGAGCTTTCAGGTAAAATTTCAGCGCTTGATGCCACCGCGCAAACCCTTACAGTTTTGAATCCTAAAGGCAGTAAGATGGTTCGCGGAAAAGATCAAGTAGTTGTTACTGTTAATGCTGATACAAAAATCCGTCGGAACGGACAAAGCGCTGTTTTTGCTGATCTTAAGACAAGCGATAGCGTAAAGGTTTCAGGAAAAATAGACGGCGATAAATATGTTGCCTCAAGAGTTGTGGCTACGACTCCCAAATTTTCGTTAAGCGGAAGGATTTTAGCCATAGACGCCACGAACAAAACCATCACAGTTAAAAATCCAAAAGGCAATAAAGATGTGCGTAAGTTAGATAGCGTTGTTGTTTATACTACTGCCGACACCAAGATAAAAAGGGACGGCAAAGATGCTATCTTCGCTGATCTTAAAGTAGGCGATAAGGTTGAAGTTGGCGGCACGATAGAAGCGGATAAATATACGGCCAAGCGCATCAACGCGCATACTTCTAAATTTGAATTAACCGGTACGGTTGTATCGTTGGATACCGCAGCCAAGAAATTGACCATAACTGTAAAAACCGGCAATGCCATCACACGTGAATTTAAGGGTAAAGATGTGGTTATTGCCTATGACGATTCCACAAAACTTGTTTTGTCTAATGGCATTACCGCCATCGGTGATTTGAAAGCCGGCATGCGAGTCAATGTTAAAGGTGTTGCTAGCGGTGATATATGGATGGCGACGAGAATAGCGTTTCTTGGTGCCAAGAAATCCGAAGAAGGAAAGTCTTCTGCTAAAGTGGAAATAACTGCCGGAGGTTTTGCTCCAGCCAGTCTGACCGCAAAAGTTGGAACAAAAGTAACCTGGAAGAATGAAACCGATACTTTGGCTTGGCCAGCTTCTGATCCGCATCCAGTACACACAGGCTTGCCAGGCTTTGATGCATTAGCTGGTCTTGCGCATGACGCAACGTATAGCTTTACTTTTCTGACTGCAGGCAGTTTCGGCTATCACGATCACTTGAATACTTCCCATACCGGAACTATAGTTGTTACGCCGTAAATTTCATTGGGGCGTTATGTCAACAAATCCTGATATACAAAATGTCAGGATTTGTTTTTTGTTGACAGTTTTATTTTAACCTTGTATGTTTAATACGACGGCTCTTTCAAAAAGGAGAGATGACTGATGGTCAAGATGCTAAATAATATGCTAAATGCTTTTGTTCGCGGCATTGGGGTAGTTATCCTGGGCATCCTTACGGTGCTTGTTTATGTTATTTGGTTATTTGTCGTAACAATGACAATCGTGTTTAACGTTGTTGGCTTTTTTATTCTTGGGCTTGCCCTTCTTTGTCCAGGTATTGGCTTAGCGTTTCTAGCTACGTATGTTGTGTATGGCGGGAGCATAGAGCCGAGAATTGTTGCGACCATAGGCGTTTTGGTGTCGGTTGGGTCTTTTTGCCTCATTTGGCTTTTAGCCCAGTTTAGTAAAAAGGATGTCACGCTTAAAATTACCATTCCTTATATTGGGAACATCGGCAAGAAAAAATAAATACAACTATTTTACCGCCACCTTCGGCGGTATTTGTTTTTATTGAAATATTATTTTAGTATAAAATCTGTATGTTAGTCTTAGATCTCGAAACAAAAAAACAATTTTCTGATGTTGGCGGACAAGAGTTTGCGGATCGTCTCGGCGTTTCTTTAGTCGGTGTTTACGATTATGTTGATGATTCGTTCACGGCATATCGCGAAGAAGAAATCCCGAATCTTTTGGCGCTTATCAAAGAGCGCAATAAAGTTATCGGCTTTAACATCAAAGCCTTTGACTGGAAGGTTCTCCAACCCTATGCCCAAGAACTTTTGTTCCGAAACGTGTCAACAATAGATCTCATGGAGGATGTTGCCAATTTTTTAGGATTTCGCGTCGGTTTGGCTGCATTAGCCGAAGTTAATCTTGGCCAAACAAAAAGCGGACATGGTCTAGAGGCTATAAAATGGTATCGAGATGGGAATTGGGAGATGTTGAAAAAGTATTGTCTGGATGATGTTCGTTTAACCCGCGATTTATATGAGTTTGGCAAGCAAAAGGGTTATGTGAAGGTAAATAATAAGAACGGTTCGCAGTATACTGTGCCGGTGAAGTGGGGTTCCAAAAAAAGCGCTAAGGAGATGGAGGATATTTTGCGTCATGCGCAGTTAGCTCGCCGTCCCGTGGAGATAAACTATATTCTGTCGGACTCTGAAGAAAACCCGCGGACAAACGGTCTATTTGAAGTAATCGGCGTGTTTTCTAAAAAAGTCGAGGTACGTGACTATAATAGCGGAAAATCTTTTGAATTACTCATAAGCAACATTCTTGATACTGATATAAAAGACGCACCGCATACGGAGTCGCTTTTTAACCTTTAATATAGCGCGGTAGCGTTTAGTCTCTTTTACGTACTCTAAACATTGTGTACTAATTGCTAAAGCCCAATTGGGCTTGACAAGAATATATAGTGTGATATAATGGATATTGTCCTCTTGGGGAGCTTCGTGCGAGGGTTCGGGCATACGCCCGACCGCCTACGAAACACGAAAGACCCGTTGCTAGCGCGACCATCCCCAAGAGGACCTTTTCTATATTTGACAGCCAGAAGGCATCATATATAATGTCAGACGAACTTAAGTTAGTCATTAAAGCGTGGTAATAAGACATATCGTTTTAGGCCACTAATGAAGACGACCGCGAGTTCTATTAAAAAGGTCGTAATTAAGAAAGATAATAGTTAAGCAAATAGCATATTATATAATCAGCTATTTTGCAGAAACTATTTGAGTATACAACGTGGCTTACGATAATGATCAGCCGCGCTTTGACCGCCCGATGTTTCAAGGGAATTGGAAATGTTCCAATTGCGGTGCCGAAATCACCGAACTCCCTTTTAAACCAGCGGAAGGTCGTCCTGTATATTGCCGGGATTGCTATAAGAGGAATCGTCCTCCCCGCCGCAGTTTTTAAACAGGCTGTAGGCCCTGAACGTAAGTGAAGGGCCGAAGATCCTAAGCGAAAGCGAGGGATTTAAAGCGTGAATTAAACCAGCCCTAATTCCTCATAATTAGGGCTGGTTGTTTTTATTGACCATGCAGAGCAAAAGAAAGATAATAAATTAATGCCAGATAAACTCAAAGAATTTCCGAGAAATATAACCCTAAACAGGACCCTGGGTCTTGGCAGTGCCGTGCTTCTTGGTGTGGGCGCCATAATCGGTGGGGGAATTTTTACTCTTACCGGTTTGGTGGCGCAATATGCCGGACCGGCTTTGCCGTTTGTAATTCTAATTGATGCGTGTATCGCCATAACAACGGCTTTGGCCTACGCGGAATTAAGTTCTGCTTTTCCTGGAGCCGGAGGAGGATACCGTTGGGTGCGCGATGCTTATGGTCCTTTTGTTGGTCATATGGCCGGCTGGATCTCATGGTTTGCTAGTGCGGTAGCGTGTTCTCTTTACGCTATATCCTTTGCTTTTTATGCGCTTGAATTATGGTTTGGATACGTATTACCAGCCTTTCACATAAATAGTTATATACCTGAAGTTGCATTTTGGGAAAGAATAATTTCAACTGTCGTAATTATTTTGTTTGGTTTTTTTAATCTTCGTAAAGGAGCATTCGGTCGCAAACTGGGCAATATTATTACGCTTGCCGAGATAGGAGTAATACTTTTTTTCATCGCAACTGGCGCAATCGCAGTTATAAATAATCCTGATCCTTTAGTGAATTTCGCTTTCAATCTTCCTCATGGCATTTTCGGGATTTTTGCCGGTGCCGGCATCATGTATATTGCGTTTGAGGGTTCCGAAATTGTTGCCCAGTCTGCTGAAGAGCTAAAAAACCCCAAAAGAAACCTTCCGTTATCAATCCTTATCTCATTTGCCATAGTAGTTTCGCTTTATCTCGGTGTTATGATTGTTGCTTTGGGCGGTATAACCGGCGCTCAACCGGCATGGCAAGTTTTGGCAAATGCAGGTCAGGGCGCCTTGGTAAGCGCGGCACGCTATTTTTCTCCGATTGGAGCGTTGGTGCTTACATTTGGCGGCGCATTGGCTGGTTTGGCAGCTATGGACGCGACGATATTTTCTTCTTCGCACGTTTCTTTCGCTATGGGACGTGAGGGCCAATTACCGCGTTTTATGGGTAGGGTGCACCCACTTAAGAAGACGCCCGACCCAGCTCTTATTGTATCGTTGATAGTTATTATCGGCATGGCCATATTATTTCCGCTCAAGGAAGTAGCAAGCGTTGCCGATATAATGTTTATCATCCTTTTCGCCCAATTGCAGTTGGCGCTTATAGTTTTGCGCAAAAGAAGACCGGAAGTTGAACGGCCGTTTAAAGTTCCTTTTTATCCGGCTTTGCAGATTTTTGCTTTATGTGGCTATGTATTCATAGGCAGTCAATTCCTGCACGTTAGTCCCATCGGTCTGGCTATTGTGGTTTTATGGATGCTTTTGGGTTTTGGTGTTTATAAAAAAATAGCTCGGCCCAACTACAAGGAGGATTTTGGTCGCGTTGCTGTTTTTGATGAGCATATTGGTATTGTTGCACCCGGTTATCATTATCGTATAGTTGTTCCAATAGTTGGTACGGCGTCATTACATGAAGCGGCTTTGCGCTTAGAAGTCGTGAAAGCCATGGCTAAACGCTATCTTCCAGCAACAATTTATGTAATTGGTATACATAATGTGCCGCCAAGCCGCACTTTTGAATCAGTAATTAAGCATCCCAATGGGCAAGAAAGTGGGGAATTGGATCACGAACATAGTTTTGTCCACGAGGTTGCCAAAAAGATAAAGGAATCTATGCCGGATGATGTGGATGTTGATGCGTCTATACGTTTGGCAAGGTCTGGCGGCGAAGCCGACGCAATACTGAATGTAGTTGAGCGTTATCATGCCGACCTTCTTGTTTTGGGATGGCGCGGCTGGACCAAGACGCAAGGCCAAAGATTGGGTTCAACGTTGGATCCGATTCTTTATCGCCATTCTTGTGACATGATAATCGTTAAGCAGGGTGGAAATCTTAGGATCCAGAACATACTTTTACCTTCTTCGGGCGGGGCGCATGCGCAATTTGCCGCTTCGGTGGCCGCGGCCCTGGGCAAGGCTGATAACGGTTCAGTTACGGCTTTAAGAATAGTTTCTTCTGCCACATCGCAGGAAAAGCGCACAAGCCGTATAACCGAAATTATCCACGATTTTAAGTGGCCCGCGGATATGCCATTGCGGATTGAAGTTCAAGAGGGCGAAAATGTCGCTCAAACGATAATAGATAAAAATAAAGAGACGGATGTGGTAGTTATGGCCGCCTCTCGCGGAAGAATCTTCAAGGAATTTCTTCTCGGAAATACTGCTCAAAAAGTAGCTAGTCAAAGCACTAAAACCGTTCTTATAGTTAAGCACCACGCCGATATAAATATTCCCTTTTGGAAAGAATTAAGAAAACGCTTTTTTTAATGTAAATGTTTCCAAAATTAATACCACGCGTTTTGCGTGGTATAGATGACCTCTTAGGATTTTTTAAGAAGATTTTTTGGAATTTTGATACATACGGAAACCCTCGCGTCCCTTAGTAGAGCGCAAATTCTGCGTAATTTCCGCATCAGATACAAGATTATGTCCGCTTTTAAGTATATGCACGACTTCTTTATACGTGCACTTGCGGTTATAGAAATAGACAAAGACGTTATCTAAAGCGTCTCTGTTTATACTGCCGCCGGGCTTCCTAAGGTTAATGTAGAACTCATGTGCAGGCGTCTGGACTTTGCCTGAAGTGGATCTGTTCCCATTCGCGTCTGCGCTGAAGCTTTCTTCTGTTTGCCAAGGCATTCTGCGTTTCGGCAGAGGCGTAACAGTTTCACCGATATGATCCATAGGATTATATCTTTTAAACCCAGCCTTTAGAAGCTCTTCCACTAACGGATCAATGGCTTTCGATTCTTCGGCGTTTATATCAAGCACCTGTATTGTTTCTTCGCCCGAAGAAGTATCAATGGTGGTTTTGACCACCTTTAGCACACGACCCTCGCTGTCTGTAAGCTGGGTCATGTATTCTGTTCTTTTCGTTTCGACCCTGCTCATTATAGGCCTCTTTTTCTAGTCTCTTTGTTGTCGAGGAGCTTGTGCTTCGTGATCCGCCATTGGCTTAAAACGCCGCAGATAGGACTATACTATATTATAGTATATTTGGATAAAAAGTCAATCCCATTAGAGACAGCCCGCCCTGCAGGCCCTTTGGGCGCGCTAAGCGCGGGCGTGGTCTCTAACGGGGTCAACTCAAACTGCTTGCGCATAAACATTGAAACAGGTTTACTTCTTTGAGCAAATAATATATTATACTTTCGGTTCTTTGAAACAATTAAGGAGGTTGATTTGAAAGCAGCGGAAGCGGCGGGGCTTATAGCCAGCCGTATGAGTACTGATTTTGCAATAACCAGAACACAAACCGGTTATGCGTTAAAACGCATAGAGATGACCGGTCGAAAACGCACAATTGCATTCAAGATGCCGGGAACGGGAGAAATGACAACCATGGATGTTCCGGTTTTTAGGGATCGTATTGTTGCCGAAGCGCCTGCCTTGCCGGAACTTGCTGAAAAAGCCAAGTCCAGGAGGCGGTGAAATGCAGTGCACTAACTGTAAGGGCAAAAAAGTATTTAAGAATCAAAAATGCTGGTGCCTTGACGGCAAGAAAGACAAAAAGCCGTTAGCGAATTGTAAGATGTGCGGCGGAACTGGCAAATTTGATTCAACGTGTCCTTATTGTAACGGCTCCGGTCAGATGCCGGATATGTATACGCTCACTTTTGTTAATTCGGATAACGGAAAAATTGTTCAGCGCGTGCTTGACCTGAATAATCTGCCGATTTTGCGGAAAACCGATTCTCCAAATCCTTATAAAACTAGGCTTTCTCATATTTGCCGTTACGAATTGCTGTTGAACGAACTTTTGGACGAGGTTATGATAGAACTCGGCTGTTCGCGTCAAAGTCATTTTCTCTATTTCGATAACAGCCCTATAGAGGAATGGGCGGATTTCGGCTCACTTATGGTGTGGGACAGCGGATATGTTCAGTACAAGCGCGAGCCCTCTGAAAAAGAGGTGGAAGCAGTTGAACGATCGGTTATCGCGTCCCATTTCGGTTGGAAAATAGGCCAAGGAAGTTCTTTGATTTGGGAATTCCGCAAGCGCCAAACTACCGAAGAATTGTTGGATAAGCTTTATGCGCTTGTATCATCCCGCGGCTATTCTTACGAATTCCGTGTTACCGAAGGCAATATCGCTACTGGAGAATCGGGTTGGGGAGTGTGGCTGGTTTCAAAGGACGGTAAAGAAAGATATGCCGAATTGGCGATCGCATATACATTTGATGTTGCCCTGCAGAGCGCGATAGATTATGTCCAAAAAGACATTGATGAATTAGATCAAAGGGTTAAGAAATAGATAGCCAAACAAGAAAATAAAAATAACACTGCTTAAAAGCAGTGTTTTTCTTAATTATGTGCGCCTCATTGACTAAATGAAAACAGTGAGTATACTAATTCCTAGTTGTTAGATAGGAATTAAGATAAGAATCAGAGATATTAAAAGTTTAATAACTGTAATAACTTTAATCAAGTTTATGCGATCATTTTTTCAAGTATCAGGCAGGTGCCACTACGGCTTGATTTTTGTATCTTATCTAGCCGAAAAATGGCAGACTGGGCAGACCGCGTCTCTTTCCGAAGTAACTTCCGTTGCCAATATTCCCCAAGGTTATTTAGAGGAAATCGCCGGTCTTTTGCGGAAAGCCGGTATAGTTAGAGCAAAACGCGGTGCGCGCGGCGGTTATTTCCTTGCCAAAAAACCAGAACACGTTTCTGTTGTCGAGATTGTTGAAGCTATTGAGGGTCCTATTGCTCTTGTGGGGTGTATGTCAAAAGGCGCTTGTACTGTTGATAAAATTTATGGAACAAAATGCAATTCGCGCTGGATATGGCAGCGAGTTCAGAATTCTCTTGTTGGAGAAATGCGCAATCTTACTTTAAAAGACGTGTTAACAAAAAATAATGTCTAAAAACGCACTTACAATTAAAAATCTTAGCGTTGCTGTTGAAAGAAAAACAGTTGTTTCGAATTTATCCCTGGATATCAAAAAGGGCGAAGTACACGTACTTATGGGTTCTAATGGTTCGGGTAAATCAAGCCTGACTCTTGCTCTCGCCGGGCATCCCAGATATTCCGTTATCAACGGCAGAGCTGCAATTTTAGGCAGGAATATTCTGAAACTTTATCCCGAAGAACGGGCCAAAGCCGGTTTATTTCTTGCGTTCCAACATCCTATTTCAGTGCCCGGGGTCCCCATGGCGAATTTTTTGCGTCTCGCGAATTCTGCGATCAAGAATCAAAAAATTCCGTTACTTGTTTTCAGAAAAGAGCTTGCGGGCGTGTTTAAAAATATCGGTCTTGCAGAGGATTTTGTTGATCGCGATGTAAATAGTGGCTTTTCCGGTGGAGAACAACGTAGGGGAGAGCTTGCCAGTTTGCTTGTGCTTGAGCCCAAAGTTGCGCTTCTTGATGAAATAGATTCTGGCCTTGATGTTGATGGTCTTAAAGCAACAGCCAAAATAATTGAAAATTTGCGCAAAAAGGGAACGGCTTTTTTGATAATTACCCACACCCCGCGCCTTTTGAAATATCTTGTCCCCACAAAAATACATGTAATGCAAGGGGGCAATATTGTTTTAAGCGGCGGCAATACACTGCTTAAAACAATAGAAGAAAAGGGATTTAAGAATATAAGTAAAAAATCCAAATGATAAAATCCAAAGCCCAAATAAATCGAGGCTACAAATTCGGTTTCAAGATGCCCGAGCATTACGCTTATAAATCCGCGCAGGGCTTAACCCGCCGATCGGTTGAGGAATTGTCGGAAATAAAAAGCGAGCCATCATGGATGCGCGATTTTCGCTTGCGCGCCTTTGATATTTTTGAACAAAAAATAATGCCAACATGGGGCGCTGATTTGTCTAAAATAGATTTTTCCTCCATATATTCTTTTGTTCGACCTCAAGAAAAGCAAGGCAAAACATGGGCGGATGTATCTCCGGAAATCAAAAAAACTTTTGATCGCCTTGGCATACCTGAAGCCGAAAAGAAATTCCTTGCCGGAGTTTCGGCCCAGTATGAATCCGAGGTCATATACCATTCGGTGCAGAAAGAACTTGAGATGCAAGGCATACTTTTTTGTGATACCGATACTGCCGTAAAAAAATATCCCGATATAGTTAAGCATTATTTTAGTACGGCAATTCCCGCGGCCGATAATAAATTCGCTGCTTTAAATTCTGCATTCTGGTCCGGTGGTTCGTTCGTATATGTTCCTTCAGGCGTGACCGTAAAATTGCCCCTGCAGGCTTATTTTCGCATAAATACCGCAAATATGGGTCAGTTTGAGCGAACGCTTATCATCGCCGAGCCCGGCAGCAACGTGCATTATGTTGAAGGATGCACTGCGCCTATATATTCAAGCGATTCTTTACACGCCGCAGTTGTAGAAATTTTTGTGCAAAAAGAAGCTCGCGTGCGCTACACCACCATACAGAATTGGTCCAATAATGTTTATAATTTGGTAACCAAACGGGCTTTTGTGGAGGAAAACGGAATCATGGAATGGGTGGACGGTAATCTTGGAAGCAAAATAACCATGAAATATCCTTCTGTGTTTTTGCGCGGGCGCGGAGCCAAGGGCGAAGTATTGTCGCTTGCTGTTGCCGGAAAAGGACAGCATCAGGATGCTGGCGGTAAAATGATACATCTTGCTCCGGATACGTCTTCTACGATAATTTCCAAATCAATTTCATTTTCCGGAGGCCGCACGAGTTATAGAGGGCTGGTGAAAGTCAGTCACAATGCCAAGCGGGTTAAATCTTTTGTGAGGTGTGACGCCTTGTTATTAGATGAACAATCGCGTTCGGATACATATCCAACTACTCAGACAGATGAGAATGATGCCGTGCTTGCACACGAGGCCAGTGTGGCAAAACTCGGCGATGAACAGTTATTCTATCTTCGGTCGCGCGGTTTGAACGAAGCCCAGGCAACATCTTTAATAATTAATGGATTTATAGAACCGATAGTAAAAGAATTGCCAATGGAGTATGCCAGCGAGTTAAATAGGTTGATTGAGATGCAAATGGAGGGGAGTGTGGGGTGATGCGGCCAAGGCCTCTTCATGTCTGCAAGGGATCCCTCCATACTTATTTGCCGCAAGCGGCTAAAAGGTTCTTGGCCTTAAGGCTGCTCAGAGGCCTTTGCCGCATCATAATTAGGTAAAGATTAGTAAAAAAGAAAAGCCGTCTAATCGTTAGTATTAGGCGGCAAGAGTTAGCCCGTTTATTACAGGAATCTGCCTCGTGTGATAATGTGGAAGATTGGAGAGAGGAAAAAGCAGAGTAATCCCACTCCAATTACAGCGAGAACCTCAAAGATATTTAGCTTGGGTCCTCCCGCCAAAAGAATCAGCGCACCGATCAAGATTACCACGAATATGCAGAGACCAATTATGTCTCTTTTTTCGTTCTCCGTGAAACCAGTCATTTAAACGTCTCCCATAAAGAACTTGGATTGTTATAATATATTACATCATATCCATTAATTTGTCAATCCCGTTTAGAGATTTCGCTCGCGCGTAAGCGCGCACGAAGTGTCTGCGGGGCGGGCTATCTCTAACGGGATCAAGATGCCGTTAAAAAATAGCAAAAACAAAAGAATATTTTGTGTTTGGGTTAACGGTAAGGGGCCCGCAAAAATAAGCCAGGTTTTAAAGAAAAAAGGGGAATCGGTAGAAATTTTGGGCGTGTTTATCGGTCAAGGCGACGAAAAAAGGAATTTAAATGTTGAAGTTCAACACGCCGCCGACAATACCAAAAGCCGTGTAATTGTGCGCGGCATACTTAGCGATAAAGCCAATATTGATTTCAGGGGCAATGTTAAAATAGATAAAGGCGCGCGCGGCAGCGATGCTCATCTTGAAGCCAAGGCTATATTACTCTCCGAACAAGCCCGTGGCAGACTTGAGCCATACCTTGAAATAGACGAAAACGATGTTCGAGCCACGCATGCCACTTACGCCGGGCCGCTCGACGAAAACGAGATTTTTTATGTACGCAGCAGGGGACTATCTCAAAGCGAAGCGCAAAAACTTTTGGTAGAGGGATTTTTGAAAATAGTTGTTAAAAATTTATCTCCCAAAGAACAAAGACTAGTAAATTTACAATTAGCGCGCTTGAGGTAAAAGAAAACCGCCCAGTCGTTTTGACTGGGCGGAAGGATGTTCTTGCTTTACGGAACGGGTTGGATGGTTACGTAGTAGCCTGTCCAGACGGTGTCGTAGTAGACCTTCTTGTAGTAGGTCTTACCGTCTTTGGTGTAGGGAACCAGTTTGTAATCCTGGCCAACCGGCGTCAAGAATTTCTTCAGTGAGGCCACCGATAGCTTGGTGTTGGGCGGCATGTCGTAACCGTTCTTCTGCTGCATGGGATACAGCGGACCTGATACGTAAACGTACAGGACCTTGAAGTCCTTGCTTTGCGCAGGATCTTTATCGGTCACGAATCCGTTAAGCACCCAGGCATGGGTTCCGTGAGCCACGGATAATCTAACTGGCCTGCCCGTAAGCGCGATTGCACGTACGGCACTGCGCACAGCGGCACTGAAGGAAGAACTGTTCACCCAACGGTAGTCGCCACCGCCGAAGTGTTCAAGAGCCGCCACGCTACCCTGGGGATCACTACCCGCGTAGGGGTAATCATACATTGTATGCGCAACCGCATAGTCGTACATGGCCTTTTGGGTGTCGTAGCTTTTGTTGTTGGTGCCCTTAATGATGTTGATCATCATCTGGGTGGTTGCGCCCACGCACCACTTATAGGTTTTCTGGGTTACGAACGCGCCCTTGCGGTACAAGTTGAGTTTGTATACAGAAGGTGCGGGTGCGACAGAGGGCGTCGGCGTCGCTGTAGGCTCAGGTGTTGGCGAGGCAGTAGGTTCCGGATCCGGCGCTATCCTTTGACTCAAATACGGCGGCAAATCAGGCGATTCTGTTGTCGCTGATGGTGAGGGTGCGGGAGTTGCGCTCGGCGTGGGCACAGTCGTCGCTGACGGCAGACTGGGCGTGGGTGAAGACACGGCGGTGCAAGCTGCAAGAAGTAGACTCGCAACCAGTATTAACTTCGTGCGGTACATTTCGTCCCTTTCTTGTTTATTTGTGCGGTGTTAACGAGCTATTATCTAGCTATCATATATTCTAAAACAAAAATATTATAAAGTCAATAGGTTGTGGTATGCTATACGATCATATCTGACACCTCC